>Ga0116126_1000345_pt1 | contig 36819 bp, 30 predicted proteins | sample June2015DPH_16_5_FD_89730 | JGI IMG/M metagenome (GOLD analysis project Ga0116126, IMG submission 89730) | Peatland microbial communities from SPRUCE experiment site at the Marcell Experimental Forest, Minnesota, USA - June2015DPH_16_40 | ecosystem: Environmental > Terrestrial > Soil > Wetlands...
AGCAGCGGAGATGCTGAAGTCAAGGCCTGTGACATAGAGCGACAGCACGCCGCCGGCGATGGCAAAAGGTATTCCGGCCAGCACCAGAAGGCTGTCAAGCATGGAATTGAACAGGCCGTAGAGTATCGCTACGATCAGAACGAGACTGATCGGTATGATGACCTCCAGCCGCTTTGCTGCGAGTTGAAGTTCCTCGAACTCGCCGGCCCACTCGATCCGGTATCCACTCGGCAGCTTCACATTCTGCACAATACGCTTTTGTGCGTCGGCGACGGCGCTTCCAAGGTCGCGGCCCCTTACGCTGAACTTGACCGGGATATACCTCTGGTTGCGTTCGTGATAGATATAGGATGCACCCGTATCCAGGGATATGTCGGCGAGTTCGCTGAGCGGAATATACGCATTTGAGCCGTTGCCGGTTTGATAGCCGACCTTGATGTTTCGCACCGCATCGATGCTGCTTCGATACTCGGGCGCCAGGCGAACGGTGAGGTTGAATTGCCGGTCTGCCTCAAGGACCGTGGTTGCTGTCGCGCCGCCCAAAGCTGTTTGTACAACCGTGTTTACATCACCGGCATTGAGGCCGTAGCGGGCCGCCTTTGCACGATTCACCTTAACGTTCAGGTTCGGCTGTCCAAGGACCCGAAAGATCCCGAGGTCCTCGACTCCTTTGACCTGCTCCATTTCGTGCCGTACATGGACGGCGATCTGCTCTAATATCGCCAGATCGGGACCGACGACCTTGACGGAATTGGCGCCTTTGACACCCGACATGCCCTCTTCAACGTTGGTCTGTATGTACTGCGAGAAGTCGAAGGTGATGGAGATGAACTCCCTGGAGAACTCCGTCTGCAACTCTTCAACCAGTTTTTCTTTGGTCATGCCCGGGGGCCATTGGTCGAACGGCTTCAGAAAGACGAATAACTCGGCGTCGTTGAACCCGCCGGAGTCGCTGCCGTCGTCCGGCCTGCCATGCTGGGAGATCACGGTGGTGACTTCCGGACGGCGCAGGAGAATCTCGCGAATCTTTGTCACCGTCGGCATGGCCGCTTCAAGCGATATTGTCGGGGGCATCGCTGCATGAATATCGAGATTGCCTTCCTCGAGGGCAGGCAGAAACTCGGTGCCCATCAGCGGGATGAGAAACCCTACCGCCGCCAGAAATACGAGCCCGATTGCGACAACCATCTTCGGGTTTATAAGCGTCCGGCGCAGGACAGGGGTGTAGGCAGCACGTAGCGCCCGCACCACGATGGTCTCGACTTCTTTGACCCGGTCGGGGAGCAGAAGCGAAGCGAGTACAGGAGTCACGGTGAAAGTCGCTATCAACGCCCCTGCCAATGCATAGCCGTAGGTCCTGGCCATGGGACTGAAAATCTGCCCTTCGACCCCTTGCATGGTGAAAAGCGGGATGAAAGCCGCAACCGTTATCATGCATGAGAAGTATATCGCTCTATCCACTTGCAGGGCGCTGATGTAGATCATGCGCAGCCCATCGGTCCATCCCTTGCCGGTGGCTACTTTATGGCTGGTCGGGTCTGACCCGAACTGCCCTTCGGCAAGGTTTTCCAGGAGCAGATTTCTTTCATCACCTTTCGCCTGTAAATTCCGAAATATGTTCTCGACTAATATGACCGCTGAATCCACGATGATGCCGAAGTCGATGGCTCCAATGGACAAGAGGTTGGCGTCTTCCCCTCGCAACACCATAATGATGATGCTGAAGAAGAGCGCGAAGGGAATATTGATACCGACTATGAGGGCGCTGCGCAGATTACCCAGAAAAGTCCACTGGATCAGGAAAACCAGCAGGAAGCCGAGGAGAAGATTGTGCAGGACCGTATTGGTGGTTACCGAGACGAGCCAGCCTCGGTCATAGAAGGGGACCATCTTGACTCCCGGAGGCAAAGTGCCGTCGCTGTTGATCTTTTCTACCTCGGCCTTGACGCGCGCCAGCACATCTTTTGTCTGTAGCGTCCGGTTCATCACCACGATGGCCGTTACCGCGTCGTCATCCTTATCGCGGCCGCACTTACCGAGGCTCGGCACATGACCGACATAGACCTTCGCAACGTCTTTCACCAGGACTGGAATGGAGTTGGATTGTGTTAGGACGATATTCTGGATGTCATCGACTTTCCAGCCCTGGGTCAAATCCGTGGCGCCGCCGCTGTCGATCAGGCCGACGCCGCGGATGTTCACGGACTGCTGCCCAATATTGATCGTTCGCCCGCCCACATTGATGTTAGCGTTGCCAATGGAGGCGACCAATTGGGGTATGGTCACATTGTATGCATCGAGCTTGTGGAGATCGGCCTCGACTTCGAATTCCTTGGTCATACCGCCCCATGTGTTGACCTGCACAATTCCGGAGACCGTAAGCAGGCGGCGTCGCAGGACCCAGTCCTGGATTGTCCGAAGATTGGTCAGGCCAAAATTTGGGGGACCGACCACCTGGTAGCGGTATATCTCCCCGACCAGGCTGGATTCCTGGATAACAGGCTGCACGTTGTTGGGAAGATTGACCTTTTGCTGCAGGTTAATCGCTGCCTGCGTGTAGGCGAAGTAGTAATCTACGCCGTATTTGAATGTGACCCGGACGAAGGAAAGACCGTAGAACGACGTCGAGCGGATGGTATCGACTCCAGGCGTAGAGGAAAGACCGACTTCAAGCGGAATTGTGTAGTAGCGCTCCATCTCCTCTGCGGACTGGCCGGCGACCTGGGCGGTAATTTCAAGGATCACGGGCGCCGGATTAGGGTAGGCCTCGATGTTGAGCTTCGAGTAAGCAGCGAACCCGCCCGCGAGAAAAATCAGCAGGCCAAGCAGGATAATCGGACGGCGGCTCAGTACGAAGGCAAGAATGGATTTTAGCATGGGCTACCTCTATTTATTTGCGCCGCTGAACGAAAGGTTTTCAACGGGATGCATTCGTAAAGGCGTTGCTCAAGAACAGCGCACCTTCGGTTGCTAGCAGTTCCCCGGGCTGCAGGCCGTCGACGATCTGATCGAACCCATCTTGCTGGAGGCCCACCTTGACGGTTCGTTTGGCGAAAATATGGCTGTCTGTGGTGACCCAAACGGTCATGGTGCCATCGCCTTCCCGGACCACTCCGCCGGCCGGGACTGCGGTTGCGCGTACCGAATCGCCCGTAAGAATTACAAAGGTGGCGAACATTCCCGGCCGCAGTTCGTGCTTCGGATCGCGGATTTCCGAGCGTATCAGGAGCCGGTGAGTAGCGGGGTCGACGGAGGCCCCTATGGTGGAAACCTTGCCTTCGAATACCTTGTCGGGGTAGGCCATTACCCTGACCTTGACCTGCTGTCCCACATGGAAGAGCGGACTGTCGCTCTCGATGACCTGCGCAAGCATCCACATGGTCGAGATGTCTGCAACAGAATAAGGAGCGGGCGCCACCCCGGGCTGCACCAGGAGTCCGGGCGCGGCATTGCGGGCAGTTATGCGGCCTGTTATCGGGCTCGGCACGACCATAATCGGGTCGAGCCTGCGCCAGGCCACAATTCGATCGACCTCAACTTCAGTCTTGCCGAACAGGCGGACGGCATTGCGGGCGGCCTTGAGAGCACCCTCCGCGCTTTGCTGATCGGAGACTGCCTGCTCCAAGTCTTTCTGGGAGATCCCCTGGGTCTCATAGAGTTTTTTGGCGCGGGCCAACGTGTGGGTGGTCAGCTCGAGCACTCCCGCCGCAGCGATCAGGGTCGATTCGGCCTGGCCGAGGTCAGGGCTGTCTATCGTATAGAGCCCCCGGCCTTTGGTAACTTCATCGCCGAGTTTTGCAAACAGTTCGACGATTTTCCCCTGGTACGGTGAAAAGACCGGGACCGTCATGTCCTGGTTGAAGTCGATACTGCCGACCGCTTCCCGCTGGATAACGAAAGTCCGTTCTCCCGCCGGCTCTACCTTGACTGTCTTAGCCTGTGTTTCATTGAGTTCCACGCTTTTTGCCGTAACAGCATCGGCCTGTTTGGCATTTGGTTCCCCGGCACTTCGCTCGGATGCCGGCGGATTGCCTGAATTCTTGGCGAAGTAGACGCCGGTCGCGATGATAATCACTGCAACCGCCAGGGCCGTGCCTGCCAGGATAGTTTTCTTTTCGAATCGCATAGTAAGCCTCGGTGCTGAATCAACCTTAGAATGTATGATAATACGTCGGGGGCAAGCTCAGCCAAGCCGCCAGCGAGAAGATAAACCTTATAGGAGTTATGTTACGATACGATTACGATAACCCCGGAAACCGTGTGAATACTGACGGGAAACTACGAAGGCCGGGCAAACGAAGGTGGGCCGCGAACCCATAAACAGGAAAGGATGGGAATTGAGTGAAATTCCGATTTGGGAGGCCGGCAAATGCCGGATAATAGTGTTGCGGTGTACAAAAGAAGAAGGAACAGGATGACTTGCGCTGTCTGGAACGCCTTTACGATCATGCACGCCAGGCATGGCTGCTCAGCTCCCCCGTTCATCGCATTACTTGCCGCAAAGGAAGCGGGTTCACAGGCGGTTGACTGAAAATCGGTCTTGCTGTGGGTTAAATGGACCAGGGCGGTGACGCTGAAAATGAACAGGGCCAAACCGAGGCTGAGGTAACGCGAGATAGCAGTTTTGTTATTTAAGGTCGCCGGGCTGCCCAATTCCAATTCCTCCCCCAAAGGCAATGAGTCTAAGATACTCTAGCCCGCGAAAATCCCTTGTCAAGATAAATTCTGACGCAGTCGCGCTTGCCCCGGTTCAGGCTGCAAGCTCATGACAGGCGGCTGTAAAGAAGGATTACAAGAGCCAGGCCGGCTGCCCAGATCAACGCCGCCAAAGTGGCAAGCACACAAATTACTCCCAGAAATCTATGATAGAAGTTCTCTTGATTTTTTTCCTGATATCCCAGAAGAAATCCCGTCAGTACCCCGCAAAGCATTCCTCCGCCATGAGCCCAATTGTCAATTCCAGGGACAAGAAAACCAAATATAAAAATTCCAACGGCCCAACCGCCCACCTGCTGATAGACCGCTTGCCCGAACTGCCCGCCCCTGCTTCTTCCGAAATAGAGCGCTGCGCCGATAAGGCCGCAAATTGCTCCCGAAGCTCCCAGGGTAAAAGGGATTCCAGCGGCGTAAGACGCAAGATAACCTCCGATCCCGCTCAGCGTGTAAATCGAAACCATTCTGTAGCTGCCGTATTCCTGGACAATCAACGGACCGAGTTGCCGCAAAGCCATCATATTGAAAAGTATATGCAGAATGCTTCCGTGCAGGTAGATGGCGCTCAAGACCGTCCACCAGCGATGAAACTGGTCGATAGGCAATGTTCCCGTAGCTCCGAGGAGCAGCAGGCTTTTGGAGCCAGGAGACAGAAAACTCAATGGGTTGGCGGAAAAACCGATGGAGGCCGGATTAATGAGAATCGACAAAATGAACATAGCGGCATTGACCGAGATGATGTTAATAACGATCCGGTCCGGGCCGAGCAAACCTTTGCCGAGGGAAATGTTTTTCCAGCGCGATCCCGGATTTCGCAGACCGCAATAGGGACAATGCTGCTCGTCTGTGCTGATAAGCCTTCTGCAGTTTGGACAAAGTATCGAGTTTCTGTTTAGTTTTTCCATGGTTACCCAATATCTCCGGAACGGGTCTGAACTCAGGGGACGTAGCGCCGTCTATTTAACCATATCTTCAGGTCCAGGCAACAAAGAGCTAGAGATGACGCTCGAAAATTTCTTCCGAAGCACCTTTTCATCCTCCAGCGAGTGCCGATAAACCGGCTGGACAAAACGGACTGTCTCATCTATTGTTTGATAGTGAGCCCATCACACCTTTACGACATTGAATTGTCCAATTTGAAGCTGGAGGTGCAGGTATGCTGAAGCATATTGTTATGCTCAAATTCAAAAAAAGTGCGTCTGAATCCGCCATAACCGAAGTAGAGAAGGGGCTTGGCGGGCTTCCGGGCGTCATCCCCGAGATAATGAAATTCGAGTTTGGACGGGATGTATTGCGTTCCGAGAGATCTTATGATTTCGCGCTCGTATCGGAATTTGAAAATCTTGATAAGTTGGAGCGGTACAGGGTTCACCCCGCGCACCAGAAGGTATTGATGAAACTCAAAGATATTTGCGACAGCATCCTGATTGTTGATTTCGAAAATTGATACATGGAGGCGGAAATAGTCTGACCGGTATCGCCAGCATCCAGTGCATGTACGCTCTAGAGTTCAATAGTCACGCTGAGAGCCTTGATCTTGAGGTGAAATGAGGCGTGGGAGGAGCCACAGATGCATGAGGAGCGCTTATGAGTTTTTGGGGCTGTTTGCAAAGTCGAAGGTTCAAGAATACTTGCCTGTTTTTTAGCTTTTTTGTAACAATCCTCGCTTGTGGCAATTTCGAAACGCTTGCGCGCTCCGGCGCCGGCCAACTCCACTACAACCAGGCCATCATTGATTCTGTCGACCGGGAAATTGCCCAGTGCAGCGACGAACGCTATCTGGCGGTATTGCGCGGGTTTCGCTGGTGTGTGGCGTTTTGCGATGACGATTCAAAGTTCGACTTCACATTCAGCAACTACGTCGTCATGCTGGACGAGTTGACGCGCTATCGCGCCCGCCCGGCACTGGCAGGCATCGTTCATGCTCTTATCGTAAGGGAGTTCGAACGCGCCCTGCCTAAATTCTCCGCAATATTCTCCACCGATGCAGACGGGTACGAAGACTTCATTTCCATCCTGCCGATAGCGTATCGTCATCAGGTGCCCGCCAAACCACTTAAAGAATTTGCTTCTCACCATTTTGGCGCAGTCACCCCCATTGACCGGTTGCATGAATTTCGACAGGCTGTAAAAAAGCGAGACTATGACCACCTGACCGATCTGGTGGGCTGGGCGGCGTTTTTGAACATGGCTTATCGCTGGCAGGTAGACAGGGACTTCACTCTGCCACCCGACAACTACCCGACCATTATGACCGAATGTGCCTCTATCCCGTTCGCGGCTCGTTTCGACCAGGATGCCTACCACGATCAGAACTACTACGCCACACATGTGCTGCTCGCGTTAAACCACTACGGGCAGCGGTCTGTACTTGCTTCGGTCACCGCCGACAAGGTCTTTTTCTATCTCGCCGGTAACTACGATGCGGTTCGCTATCGCGTCGGCGATTTCGACCTGTTGTGTGAATACCTCTATTGTTTTCGGCAATTTGCACCTGAGGGAGTTCAGTTCATCTCGGAAGGAGAAAGCTACGTTTTGTCCCAACAGCGGGAGGATGGCTCCTGGGGTACTGCGGAAGATTTTGAAGGTGACCCCTACGACCAGCTCCATCCCACCTGGACGGCTATTACTCTGTTGATTCAGGGGGGGGCGGCTGATTCTCCCTGATCATGCCACCCGCAGCCAGCCCACGGCGTCTCAAAACGCGGTCCAGCGTGGGCCCCGGCGCGGAGAACTTGTCCTAAGCCCTTCGACAGGCTCAGGGCAGGCCCCGTTGTGCCGAATGCAGCAACGCCTGGCCGGTTTCGTGCGGCAGGGTTGTCTTCGAACCGATGTGGATTAACCGTATGGCCGCCTTTGGATTTTTTGAAGAAATTCTGCGGAGTCCTTCCATCTGGCTTTGCATCGAGTGTCAGAGCTGTGCCAGGGCTGGTCCGCAGCAGGTGAAAGGTAACCTTACAGATTACTGATCGCTGTTTACCACGGGAATCCCTTATATTGTTTATGACCGACAACCTTATCGGAGGCCAAATCAGCCGTGCTCCAGCCTCCGCCCAGGGCCTCGACCAGGAGCACGTCAGCGTTCAAGCGGCGGCCCAGTACGTTGACGGCGGTCAACGCATCATTGAGCGCTATGGCTTGAACCACTATGACATCCAGGGCGCTTGCTGTCCCCGCCTTGTATTGATTGCTGGTTATAATCACATTTTTTTTTGCCGCATCGGCTGCGGCATCCGCTGACTTCGCCTCCTGCTCCAGAATGCGAAGTGCGGCCAGGTTGTCTTCAACCTGCTGAAAAGCCGTAAGCACGGTCTGGCGGTAAGTGGCCACACCCGCATCATAGGCTGCGCGGGCCTGTTCGGTCTGGGCACGCCTTAGTCCCCCGTCGAACAAGGTTTCCTGAACTGAGGCCGGCCCGAGCGTCCAGAATCGGCTGGGCCACACAAACCACTTGGCAAGAGATGAGGCCTCGAATCCGCCCGTTGCAGTCAGTGAAATGGTCGGATAATAGGCGGCTATGGCTACTCCAATCAGGGCATTTGCGGCCGCTGCCTGTCTTTCGGCGGCGGCGATATCGGGCCTGCGTTCGAGAAGTTCCGAAGGTATGCCCGATGGTATGTCGGGCGGCGTCAAGTCAAGAGGCGTGGGAGGAATAGTCAGGTCCGACGGCGCCTTGCCCATCAGTATGGCTATTGCGTGCTCCATTTGGGTCCGCTGTACGTCCGTGTCGATCAACTGGGCCTGGGACGTCTCGAGCTGGGTTTGCGCCAAAAGTACATCGGACTGCGCCGCCACACCGGTTGCGTACCTGTTCTTTGTCAGTTCGAAAAATTTCTTGTAGTTGGCAACGGTTGTCGTGAGTATCTGTTTCTGGGAGTCCAGGGTGCGAAGCTGGAAATAGTCCTGGGCAAGCAGGGCGTGCATGCTGAGGCGCACTCCCTCAAGCAGCGCATCACTGGCCTGGGCGCTTGCTTTGCTTGACTCGACCTGCCGGCGGACCTTGCCCCAGATGTCTGGCTGCCAGGATACCTCGCCCGTAAGGAGGTAGTCGGAGTTGGTATTAGATACCCCCTGCGCCCCGGGGGCATTGGCCGATGTGCGGAGTCGAGTGGCGTCGGGGCCTGCGGTAGCCGTGGGATAATAGGCCGCTCGGGAGATCTGCACTTGGGCGAGGGCCTGCCTGTATTGCGCTTCGGCGGCGGCAAGGTTCTGGTTCGAGACATTTACCTGCTCTTCAAGCGCATTCAACTGCTGGTCGTTATAGATCTTCCACCAGGGGCCGCGGGGAATATTGTCCTGCGGCTCTGCCTTCTTCCAGCCTTCAACTTCCTTGTAAGAGGGCGGGGTCTCAGCCTTGGGCTTTAAGTAATCGGGGCCGACCGTACACGCCGAAAGGATCGCAAGCAGCAAAGGAATGGTTGCATGCTTTATGAGTTGTAGTCGCGCCATACCTGTCACTTTCTCCGCGCTCGCGGGGAGTTGTGGGAAATGCCCGCGAGACGCCGTTCGAGTCTGCCGAATTTCCCTTGATGGGCCCCGTGCTTACAGGTCCGCTGTTCCAGGAAAAGACTCTCTCTTCACTGGTCCTTTTCCCCGCCTGTTTAAAGACCAGAGCCGCAAGCGGTCCATATAAAGGTAAATTACCGGAGTTGTAAAAAGGGTCAGCATCTGGCTGAAAATCAGGCCGCCTACGATGGATATACCGAGCGGCCGCCGCAACTCATACCCGACACCTTTGCCGATCGCCAGCGGCAGCGCCCCCAGGAGCGCAGCCATCGTGGTCATCATGATCGGACGAAACCTCAGCAAAGATGCCTGATAAATCGCCTCGACAGGGCCCTTGCCTTCGTTTCGCTCAGCTTCCAGGGCAAAATCGACTATCATGATGCCGTTCTTCTTGACCAGGCCGATCAGGAGGATAATTCCGATTACGGCGATCAGGCTGAGATCGGTTCGGCAGATCAGCAGGGCTAAAATCGCTCCTACGCCTGCGGATGGAAGCGTGGAGAGAATGGTGACCGGGTGGATGTAGCTTTCGTACAACACTCCGAGCACTATGTAGACCGAAATCAGCGCAGCCAGGATCAGAATGGGTTCATTGGCTAGAGAGGCCTGGAATGCCTGGGCCGTGCCAAGAAAAGTTCCTTGAATGTCTTGCGGCATTCGCAATTTAGACGTTGCCTTTTGAATGGCCTCTACTGCATCCCCGAGCGCAACGCCTGGCGCCAGGTTGAAGGAGATCGTTATCGCGGGAAACTGGCTTGCATGGTTAACGGAGAGCGATGTGTTCGATGGTATGAATTTGGTGAACGCGCTCAACGGCACTTGGGCCCCGGTGGAGGAGTGGACATAAACATCGCGAAGAGTTTCAGGCCGTTGCCAAAAATGCGGGGCAAACTCCATTACTACATGATACTGGTTTAACTGGGTGTAGTTGATGCCGACCTGTCGCTGGCCGAAAGCTCCGTAGAGGGTGTTGTCAATTAGCTGCACAGAGATGCCAAGACGCGACGCGGTGGAGCGGTCGATCTGCAGCAGGGATTGCTGCCCCCTGTCCTGCTGATCGCTGCTGACATCCACCACTTGAGGCAAGGCACGAACCTGTTCAAGTACGCGGGGCGCCCATGTATTGAGGTCCGGCAGGTTCTCGCCCCGCAGAGTGAATTGATATGCGGCATTGCTGATCATTCCGCCGATCCGCAGGTCCTGCACCGGTTGCAGATACGTGGGGGCGCCCACCACCAGGGGGAGCTTTTTGCGCAGCCGCGCCATAATATCCGTCACCGTTGCTTTGCGCTCTCCAAAAGGCTTGAGCGCAATGAACATTCGACCGAAGTTTGTAGTGGAGGCGCCCGCTCCTGACCCGCCGGTGAAGCCCATCACATCCGCGACATCGGGATCGGCTTTGATTATGTTTACCACTTCCGTCAATTTTTGACTCATGGCCTGAAAAGAGATATCCTGCGCTGCCTGGATTCGGCCGCTGATGCGCCCGGTGTCCTGGTCCGGGAAAAAACCTTTGGGAATGAACCAGAACAACAACACATTGATCCCGAGAGTGAACACCGTAATGAAGAGCATCGTGAGAGAATGCCGCAGGGCCCAGCGCAGACTTGTGTCGTAAGTGCTCCGCATTTGGTCGAACATCCACTCCGTAGCCCTGTAGAGAAAATTATGAGCGCGGGTTGTCTCCTTCTTGAGGATGGTTGCGCACATCATCGGGGTTGTTGTAAGAGAGACAACAAGGGAGATCATGACGGCCGCTGAAAGAGTGACCGCAAACTCGCGGAATAAACGGCCCACCATTCCCCCCATCAAGAGGATGGGAGTGAATACCGCCACCAGGGAAATACTCATCGACAACACGGTGAAGGCAATCTCACGAGCGCCACGCAGGGCCGCCTGCATGGGAGACAGCCCTTGTTCCATGTACCGTGTGATATTTTCGAGCACAACGATAGCGTCGTCCACCACAAACCCGGTGGCGACGGTAAGGGCCATGAGAGAAAGGTTATCGAGGCTGTAGCCTAAAAGATACATGACCCCGAAGGTGCTGATGAGCGAGACCGGAACGGCGATGCCCGGAATGATTGTGGCGCGCAGGTTGCGCAGGAAGGCGAACACGACGAGAATGACCAGTATGCCCGAGATGACGAGCGTGTGTTCGACATCCTGCAGAGAACCGCGGATTGGCGGACTTCGATCGAGAACCACAGATAGATCGATGCTCTGGGATATGGTGGTCGCCAACTGCGGAAGCATTTCGCGGACCCGGTCCACCGTCGAGATAATGTTGGCCCCCGGCGACCGGAACAAGACCAGCATTATTGCAGGCTTGCCGCTTACCGAACCCGCCGCCCGCAAATCTTCAACCGAATCCTCTACGGTCCCGAGGTCCGAGAGGCGGACCGGTGCTCCATTATTATAACTGACGATAATGGAACGGTATTCTTCGGCTTTATGCAGTTGGTCGTTGCATTGGATTTCCAGGGTTTCGGACCCATTGGCAAACTGTCCTTTGGGCTGGCTTATGCTGGTGGTCTGGAGTATGGCGGCGGTATCATCCAGGCCGATCCCGTATTTGTTCAACGGTCCTGGATCCAATTCCACACGGACCGCTGGCAGAGATCCCCCTCCCACGAAAACCTGGCCGACCCCTTGCACCTGTGCAAGCTTCTGTGCAAGTATCGTCGAAGCCGCATCGTACATCTCCGCCTTGCTCACAATGTGGGAAGTAAGCGCGAGGATGAGGATCGGCGCATCCGCCGGGTTGACCTTGCGATAGGTTGGGTTGCTCGGCAGCGTGGTGGGCAGGTAACTTCGCGCCGCGTTGATTGCAGCCTGCACATCGCGTGCAGCGCCATCTATATTGCGGTCCAGCTCGAACTGGAGGACGATAGACGTCGAGCCCAGGGAACTGGTCGAGGTCATCTCTGTAACCCCGGCAATATGCCCTAACTGCCGTTCCAGGGGGGCGGCCACCGATGTAGCTATAGTCTCGGGGTCTGCTCCAGGCAGGGTCGCCGAGACGCTGATCGTGGGAAAATCGATCTGCGGCAGAGGTGATACCGGTAAAAAACGAAACGCGACAATTCCGGCCAGGGTAATTCCCAGCGTTAAGAGGGTCGTGGCCACGGGGCGCCTTATAAAAATAGCGGAAAAGTTCATACCGGCCCCGCCCCGATGCCTTCATCGGAATCTTTGGAAGGAACTCTGCCCAGGCGCCTGGCCAAACGGTCGAACCACAGGTAAATTACCGGAGTCGTATAGAGAGTGAGTACCTGGCTGATAATAAGGCCGCCTACGATGGAAATACCCATCGGCCGCCGCAACTCGGACCCCAGCCCGGTGCCCATGGCCAGGGGAAGCGCGCCCAGAATGGCGGCCATCGTAGTCATCATGATTGGCCGGAACCTGAGCAAACACGCTTGATAAATGGCCTCGACGGGGTCCTTGCCCTCCCTTCGCTCGGCGTCAAGCGCGAAGTCCACAATCATGATGCCATTTTTCTTGACGATCCCTATCAACAGAATAAGGCCTATCAGCGCGATCACACTGAACTCGGAGTGAAAGAGCAGCAGCGCCAGCATGGCCCCTACACCGGCGGAAGGCAGTGTGGAAATTATTGTAATCGGGTGAATATAGCTTTCGTACAATACCCCGAGCACCAGGTAGACCGTTATCAGCGCCGCCAATATAAGGATCGGTTCGTTGACCAGGGCGGCCTGGAAAGCCTGGGCAGTGCCCTGAAAGCTTCTTTGAATGCTGGCCGGCATGCCGAGTTTGGCTGCGGTTGCTTCTATGGCGTCAACCCCTTCTCCAAGCGAGGCCCCCGGGGCCAGATTGAATGAGACGGTCGTGGCCGGAAATTGCCCCAAGTGGCTTATGACAAGTGGGCCGGTTGTTTTTGAAAAGCGGGTGACAGCACTCAGGGGGACCTGAACCTGCGGGGCGGTAGAGGTTGAAGTCACAGCCGCTGTCGAATTTGCGGCCGTAGTCGCAGCCGTAGTCCGGGTCACAGTCACAGTCACAGTCGTAGCCCCGGCCGCGCTCGACGTCCCCGTGGCAGTTGCGGCTGCGGCCGGGATGTAGATGTCCTTGAGTTTGTCGGGGCTTTGCTGGAATTCGGGTTTGACCTCGAGAACAACCCGGTACTGGTTCAATTGCGTGAAAATGGTAGATATCTGCCGCTGGCCGAAAGCATCGTAGAGGGTATTGTCTATAAGCTGTGTGGAGATCCCGAACCGGGAAGCAGTGTTGCGGTCAATTTCCAGCCGCGCCTCCAGTCCCAGGTCCTGTTGATCGCTGCTCACGTCGCTAAGCTCCGGTGATTTTTGCAGGGCTTCGACGAACCTGGGGGTCCAGGCGTTCAATTCGGCAATATTGGGGTCCTCGAGGCTGTACTGGAATTGCGTCCGGCTCACGCGGTCCTCCACCGTAAGGTCCTGGACCGGTTGCATGTACAGCGTAATGTCTTTGAGTTTTGCCAGTGCCGGCTGGAGGCGGCGAATTACCTCGCTTGCGCCTACACGGCGATCTTCGAGCGGTTTTAAGTTTATCAGGACCCTTCCGGTGTTCAGAGTAACATTGGTCCCGTCTATTCCGATGAACGAGGACAGACTTTGGACCCCGGGATCTTCGAGAATTATTTTGGCAAGGGCCTGTTGCCTTTCCGCCATAGCTGCAAAAGATATCCTTTGGGGCGCCTCGGAGATGCCCAGGATGATGCCGGTATCCTGGACAGGGAAGAAGCCTTTGGGCACAATAATATACAGGAATACGGTGAATACCAGTGTCGCCACCGCCACCAGCAGGGTCGCAGCCTGCCTGTCGAGCACCCAGTGAAGCGTTTTTCCATAGAAGGCGATAATACTGTCGAATGCCTGCTGAGATCGCCGGTAGAACCTTCCCTGATCCTTTTCGGGCTTGTGGCGCAAAAGACGGGCGCACATCATCGGCGTCAGGGTGAGTGATACAACCGCCGAGATCAGGATTGTAACTCCAAGAGTGATTGCGAACTCACGGAACAGCCTCCCCACAACGTCACCCATGAAAAGCAGAGGAATAAGAACGGCGATAAGCGAAATGGTGAGGGACATGATCGTGAAAGCGATCTGCTCTGACCCCTTGAGGGCCGCCTCAAGGGGTGAGTCCCCCTGTTCGATGTAGCGGGTGACATTTTCAATCATAACAATGGCGTCATCGACCACGAAACCCGTAGAAATGGTAAGCGCCATCAGGGAAAGGTTATTGAGGCTGAACCCGAGAAGATACATCACCCCAAAGGTCCCGACGAGGGACAACGGGACGGCGACGCTTGGGATGATCGTGGCCGACAGATTTCGCAAAAACAGGAATATCACCATGACAACCAGCACTACGGCCAGCATCAGTTCGAACTCAACGTCGTCGACCGAGCCGCGAATGGTGACCGTGCGGTCAGTCAGGACCTGTATGCGCACCGTTGAAGGCAAGGTGCTCTGCAACTGGGGCAGAATCCTCTTCACCCTGTCCACGACCTGGATAACGTTGGCCCCGGGCTGCCTCTGTATATTGACTATCACTGCGGGGGCTTCATTCATCCAGGCCGCCTGCTTTACGTTCTCGGCGTCATCGATCACGTCGGCGACCTCGGACAACAATACCGGGGCGTTGTTGCGGTAGGCGATGATGAGAGGACGGTATTCCTTGCTGGTAAGAAGCTGATCGTTTGCCCCTATTATTGAAGACTGACGCGGGCCGTCGAACGCACCTTTGGCCTGGTCCACATTTGCGGCCACAACGGCCGCGCGAAGGTCTTCCAGGCCAAGGCCGTAGGCAGACAGAGCGGTGGGGTTAGCCTGAATCCGCACGGCGGGCCTCTGGCCGCCGCTTATACTTACCAGCCCAACTCCCGGCAACTGGGATATCTTCTGAGCAAGCCTCGTGTCGGCCAAATCCTCAATTTTGGGCAGAGGAAGAGTGTCCGAGGTGAGCGCCAGCGTCAGAATCGGCGCGTCAGCCGGGTTGACTTTGTTGTAAATCGGTGGGTTTGGAAGGTTCGGCGGCAGAAAAGTGCCCGCAGCGTTAATGGCCGCCTGCACTTCCTGCTCGGCGACGTCCAGGGTGATCTCCAGGCTGAATTGAAGTATAATCACGGAACTGCCGCTCGAACTGTTGGAGGTCATCTGCTTTAGACCAGGCATTTGCCCGAACTGGCGCTCGAGGGGGGCAGTAACCGTTGCCGCCATTACGTCCGGGCTGGCGCCCGGGAAAAACGTCAATACCTGGATAATGGGATAATCCACTTGAGGCAGGGCTGAAACAGGCAGTTGATGGTATGCTACTGCGCCGGCAAGAAGAATGGCCACCATCAGCAGCGTGGTCGCAACCGGCCGAAGGATGAAGTTTTTTGAAGGATTCATCAATTGCCCTTACCGGAGGAATCCGGAGCTTGCGCTTGCACTACGACCCTGCTGCCTTCTTTGAGCCTTTCGGCGCCCTCCACCACAACGAGATCACCGGGAGAAAGTCCCTCTTCAATGGACACGTTGTCCTCTTCGCTGGGCCCGAGTTTAACCCAGCGCACCGTTACGGTCTGGTCCTCCTTTACCATGAAGACGTACGTCCCCTTCGGGCTGCGCTGTACGGCGGCAGTGGGAACCACCGTCACGCCGCGCAAGGTGTCCATAAGAAGCCTGGCATTGACGAACTGGTTGGGAAAAAGAGCGCTGTCTTCATTTGTGAACAGCGCTTTGAGCCGGTCTGTCCCTGTGGTGGTATCGATCTGATTGTCGGCTGTCAGCAAATGCCCCGTGGCAATTTTTCGCGTTTGCGCACGATCGAAAGCTTCGACCTGCAGGCTTTCGCCGGTCCTGAGCTTCTTCAAAACGGACTGCAGACTGTCTTCCGGAATGGGGAAAATGACTGTAATGGGCTGCTCCTGCGTGATCACGGCTATCCCTGTGGTGTCGGTTGTATGAACGATATTGCCGGGGTCCACGAGCCGCAACCCGATTCGTCCGGTGAAAGGAGCAGTGATGCGCGTGTAAGCTAGATTCACGTTGGCAGCGGCGAGATTTCCCTGATCGAGTTTGACCGTCCCCTCATCCTGATGCACCAGGTATTCCTGGTCATCCCTTATCTGCTGTGATATCGAATCCTGCTTGGCAAGGATGTCGTACCGCTTAAGGTCCCGTTTGGCTTGTTCAAGCAGCGCCTTGTCCCTTTCCAGTTGGCCCTCCGCCTGAAGCACCGCCGCTGCGAACGGCCGTGGGTCTATCTCCACCAGCAGGGCGCCATTCTTCACGACATCACCCTCCTTGAACGGGACCTTCAGTATCTCCCCGTCAACCCTGGTATGCACGGTAGCGGTATAGAGCGCGGTGACTGTCCCGAGCCCTGTAATATATATATTGACATCCCCCTGTTTGGCGGCGACGGCAGCAACCGGAAGGCCCGGTGGAGAAGGGGGCGCTTGCCCGGCCGCGCGGGTTCCATTGCCCAAAAGTATCCAACATGCGTAGATGCCATAACACCCCAGAAACGCCGCAAATACCCCAAACCACCATTGTCTGCGCCCGGCATGGGTTGTTTGCATCCCTGTATTTCTCTTATCCTCTGTATCTTTTGGGAACTCCATCAACACTTACACCTCGCACGGAATGTCTTGGTGAATACGCGGCTCGCGGCCCCTCATGCGCCTGAACACATTGAAATTATGTCTCACGGGGAACCATCCCGGAACAGAAAAGACGCCTCTTTCCCGCAAGCTGCCCGAATTGCGGACCTGGTATCGGGGGAGGCGGTTTTTGAGTTTTTTAGCACCTCACCTATTTTGACGCAAGCACAGCTTTAGGATTCTAGCAGCCCCCCTGCGGTTGGCGAGCATATTTTTGTAAAGAGTTGTCAATTCGTTTTACTTTTCTTAACGAACGCAAATCTTACGTGGGGAGACGCTCGGCGGATTAATCCGAGGCAACCGGAGCGGCTGCGGCCGCGGTCATGTCAAGACGAGTGATGGCATTGGGGAATTGAGCAATTGAGAAATTCATGAAATGAAAATTCCCCCTGCTCAAACAAAATTGGGCAGGGGGAATTCTTAAGAACCGATCCTACTCTTTAACGTCAGCTCTGAGGGTTTCTGAAACTTTACAGCTTCCCCAGGCGCCTTCAGGTGTACGCAGGGCGCAATATCAAAAGCGAATATTGCGCCCTCAGTTCATGTGAATATCTTTTTACGGTCAAAATCTTACCGTTGCCCGTAAAGATCCGATCCATATTTCGTGGGAGTGCATATCTATTAGCGTTTCCCACCGTGACCGCCACCACCGTGACCGCCACCACCGTGACCGCCACCACCGTGGCCACCACCACCGTGGCCGCCACCATGACCGCCACCGTGACCGCCACCACCATGGCCACCGCCACCATGGCCACCGCCACCATGGCCGCCACCACCATGGCCACCGCCACCATGGCCGCCCCCACCGTGGCCGCCACCGCCATGACCGCCACCATGACCGCCACCATGACCGCCGTGCCCTCCGCCGGCGTGGTATCCGCCGCCATGACCGCCGTGGTATCCGTGACCTCCGTGACTACCCCAGCCGACATTGACAAAGAGTCCACCACCGGCCCAATCCCAGCCACCCCAGCCCCATCCCCACCAGACTGGTCCAATGTCTATGGCCGGGAAAAACCCAAACACTCCATAATCGGCAACTACCCCGGGCCAAACGGGGTAATAAGCGTAAGGAGGAAACGCAGGCCACCCCCATGTCCCGTAGACCACTACCGGGTTGTAACGGGGCACATAGACAACTGCAGGATTAGCGGGTTCAATCTCGATATCCTCACCTTTGACAACAACCTTCTGCTCGGCGGTTGTCACGAGATTGCCCGCATCACGGGCCTTCGCCCGCAGTCTCTGAATGGATGCCGTGACATCGGGTTGCTGAGTCATGAAAGCGTCACCCACCCTCTGTGTCCACGCCATCTCCGTAGTCATCATGGCCAGTACCTGCGGGAAAGTCGCCAGCGCCTTTACGGACTCGTCCCACTGCACTTGCTTCAGGGCGCTATTGAGCGCGTCCCCCGTAAGGCTCGCGTTTGCCTTTACCCATTGGTCCGCAGCCGTAACATCAGCCGGATATGTAGCCGCGATAAGGACTTGTGCCAGCAGGGTATCAGGATAGAGCGCTATTGGCGCAAGCATCTGGTCAAGCTCTGCATCGCTGTAGGTCTTGGCAGACGTTGAGGTTTGCTGTGAAAGCGCTCCGAAGGGGACCATGACAACAACGAGGAAGCCAATCAGAGCGAGCTTAAGAAATGTATTGCTTTTCATGTTTTCTCCTCCTTAATGCTGCACGAGTCCATAAATCTCAAGCCACTTAGATACCATTCCAATATCCGATCACTTCTCATAAAGCTCACGCTAAAATTTAACTACGGGCCATTCGAACGCAACGCCTCGGCGGCAGGAAAGCGCGGAATAAAGAGTATTGCCGGCGAAAACAGGAGGAATAGTTATAAAGAAACGGGAGGGCTGCCGTCGTGATCCGAACTCACACAGGTACCACCAGGCACTGCCCTTAAATGTCTCTCGGGAAAGATATACCAATTAAAGACCATAAGGAATATACTCTCCGTGTCAAGAAAAAAGTGAGACATCATGCACGAGATGTGTATTCGAAATACATTGCATTCATATCTTAACCTATTAAAATCGCAGTGCTCTGGACTTTGAAGTTTTGCGTTTACCTTTCCGACAAAGGATAGCCAATGCAAAAAAAACTCATCGAAATCGCATCAGAAATCGTGCAGATCCAAGTTTCCTTAACATCAATGTCTGCAACCGACATTGCGTCCTCTCTTCGGCAGATTTTCAGCACGCTCTGTGAACTTCAAAAAGCTGAGGTGGGAGGAATTGAGTTAGCTCCGGCCGCAGAGGAAGTGGCCGCAACGAAACTCAGCCCCGCAAATTCCATCCAAAACGACAAAGTAATCTGTCTTGAATGCGGCGCAGAGATGAAGCAGCTCACGTCGAAGCACCTGGTCTCACATGGTATGAACCAGAAAGAGTACAGGAAGAAATACGGTTTTGCGATGAAGACGCCATTGGCTGCAAAGTCATTGACCAAAGCGAGAAGCAAAGCGGCGAAGAAGAGGGGACTACCCGAGAAGCTGAAGCAGGCGATTGAGGCGAGAAGGCAAGCCAGTGCGAAAACGTCAAAACCGGCGGGCAAAGAGACGGTGACGGCCGGCAAACCTAAGCGGACGCGACTTCGGAAGAAAAAGGCATAGTTCCGGCCGAATTGCAAAAACCCGATCATTGACGCATGCATGCTCACTGGGGAATGGTAAAGCTTTGCGGGCTTTACTTTAACAGAATCGGATTTCGGTCCGGCTGCCGGCCGACCGACCGACCTTCTCTTGCCGTTTATAGAAGCAAAGGGGAGTTGAATACGATGATTTACGACAGACTTGAAAATTTCGGAAAGTATTTTCACAATGGAAGCCCCCTGTTCAGTGCTCTTTCTTTTGCGGTCGAATTCGATCCCTCCAAACCCGACGGAAGATATGAGATCGAACCCGAAAAAATATATGCGCTGGTTTCTTCGTACGAAACTTCCCCTGCATCGCAGAATAGATTCGAGATTCACCGGAAGTATGCCGACGTCCAGGTTGTCATCGAAGGAGAAGAAAAGGTTGAGGTTTCACTATCATCTGAACTGAAGAGCGTGAGCGAATATAACGATGCAAAGGATGCGGTCTTCCTGGAATCTCCCATGGACTCAGCTTCCCTGGCAATGAGGCGCGGGCATTTCGCGGTGATCTACCCCAATGAAGTTCATCGTCCGAATTGTGACCTGCACGGAAAGCTGCATGTACGGAAAATCGTAGTAAAAGTTCGGATGAATTTAGAAGAGAGGTATTAATGTCCTGAGTCGTTAATTAATTGCAGAATTAGAGGTAGGGTGGGCAAAAGCAGAGCGCTGCCCACCAGTGATTGGTGGGCACCTAAAACGTGCCCACCCAACGAAAGTTATGCGACGAACTTGTGACTGAGGACATTAGTGGGTACATAAGACTGCAGAATTAGAGGTCGGGTGGCCATACAAACAGTTGGCAGCGCACATGAATGATCCGGTTAAGAGATGTCCATGGGTGGATCTCAGAAAGTCCGAGTATGTGGAGTACCATGATAAGGAATGGGGTGTTCCGGTTCATGATGACCGGCGCTTATTTGAGTTCCTCATTCTGGAGGGCTTTCAGGCAGGGCTTAGCTGGTATACTATCCTGAAGAGAGGGGACAGCTTTCGCAGTGCCTTCGACGGGTTCGATCCTGAAAAGGTTGCCCGCTATGATGAGGCCAAAATTCACGAACTCCTTTTAAATCCAGGGATTATCCGCAACCGTGCTAAGGTCCTTGCCGCAGTAAATAACGCCGGAAGGTTCCTGGAAGTTCAAGAAGAATTCGGAAGTTTTGGGGCCTGCATCTGGGGCTTTATCGATAATAAACCTGTTGTGAATGTGATCCGGAAATTGGAGGATTATCCTTCGAAGAGTCTGGAATCCGAAACGATCAGCGGGGCTTTGCGAAAGAGGGGCTTCTCTTTCGTTGGACCCACGATAGTTTACGCTCACATGCAGGCCACCGGAATGGTGAATGACCATTCAATCGACTGTTACCGAAGGCATGAGATCATAGCTGAAAGAGGCTGAAGGGGTCTGGGAGGAAGGGGTTTAGGCTGAAGGGCCGCTTATCTTACTGCGAAGCATGGATGTTGGGGCTTTGGTCCGTGGTCCAATGGCTATTGCTTTGACAGTGCTTTTAAAAATCGAAACAGGGCCCTTGATGCTTTTGGAGGTTTGTTGCCTTCCCGCTCTTTGCGGGCGTTGAGCACCAGCCGGCGCAGTGTCTGACGGTCGGCGCCCCGACCCACGATTTCCTCCATGAGCCCATCGTTTCCCTTCACCAGTTCATCCCGCCATCGTTCAAGTTCTTCAAATTGTTTGGCATCCTGAAGCTGTCCCTTACCGATGATATCCAAAGCCTTCTGGATGGGTCCCGGGTCGGCTTTGCGCATAAGGACTCCAATATACTGAAGTTGCCGGCGCCGAGCCTCACCCTTATTGATCGTCTTGGCAAAAAACAAAGCATCCCGGAGTTCCAACTCCATGTCGATCTTCTTTATTTGATCGGCTGAGAGTTCTACTAACTTCTCGCCGAGAGCCTGCAAGGCGAGCATCTCTCTTTTCATCCGGGATTTACTTATCGGTTCCATTCCAGTAACCATATATCTCCTGCAACTCCCAGATTTGCGCCGTCGTGGAAGGAGGGGCTACCGGTTGTCCTGCCCGGAAGCCTGGGGAGCACATCCTCATTTCTGCCAAGTCCTACTCGACCTCAATCCTGTTCCCTTTGAACTCCACTTTTTGTCCTCGCCTGATCTTGCGGCCTTTGCGGAGTTCAATGAGTCCATCGACATGCACTTTCCCTTCGCTTATGGCCATCTTGGCCATCCCGCCACTCGGGCATACGCCTGTCGCCTTTAGGAGCTTAACCAGTTCAATGTACCCCGTTTCGAGCATTTCAAGCGAAAATTTTATGACCATTGGGGCCTCTCTTCAATTTGCGCATGGTAAGCATTGCGCGGTTAGCCTGTTTCCATGATCCAGATTCACCAACCGAACCTTATATCTTATCATAATGATCTAAGCGAGTTTCGAAAGGATTTTATCTTGCATTGCTCCAAGACTTGAACGTGGGCAGCTTGTAGGATAGGATGAACGATAATACCACACCGGCTGTCCAAAGGCATGCTGGAGTAAGCCGGAACTTAACCTGGGGATTGAATGGAGAGCGCGAAATCAAGAGGTTCGAGGTTCAAGACCTTGCCGGCCATAAAGAGGATCAGGTAGTTACAGCAAATGCTCTTCGACCCCTTTTTGCCTTGCGTGCATGGATGAAATTTAAAGCCCTCTCCGCTGGTTGTTAGAACGCAAAAAAAGGAGAAACGTGTGATGAAATGGATTATTGGATTATTTGTGCTGAATTTGCTTCTCTTTCCCCTTAATACCAGCGCTAAATCATTTTACAGCGATGGAACGGTAGATAATAGCGACGGGACGACAAACAAGGAGCTGGTGTTCAGGGATTTCGAGGTCTCCCAGGACGGCTACATCACCGGCCACATAATCAACGAATCGAATCGCCTCCTCAAGTCCGTCAAATTGGATATGTGGACGACCAATCGGGCTGAGACCCAGATTTTGTGGCGAACACGTCTCAATATCGGCGACATGGCCCCAAAGGGCAAATATGAGGTCAGGGAACCGTATAGTCCTCCTCCTGACGAGTCAGGAGTAGTGTTCAAGTTCAGGCTGCCCGGGCTCACGAATTTTAGAAACGCTGAAATAAAACATTAAACGCTGATTGAGCTATACCCTACTCCGAAAGAGGGCTGGGATAAAAAACGGTTCCATGCAAATTAGATAGGCGGGAGAGGATTTGAACCTCCGACTTCCACCGTGTGAGAGTAATTTGAGTCATTACGGGAACAGAGCAACATGCACCAACATATAGGAATATCAAAGAAAACTGCATTGTGGTTTACATGTTGTTTTTGCTATTTTTACGTTGTTTTGGGGTGTTATAGTAGCAAAATAGTAGCAGTTTTGATTTCCACCGGAGCGAGTCCGATAGTCATTTTGCAAGTGGAAATGGAAACAAACTTTTTCAGGTTTCGAGGGATACCTCGACCACTCGACAAGCCGGGCAATCCTCACCCGCTTCCCCGGACTAAATTCGATGAGGAACGATTTTGAGGAGATCGTCAGAATGCCCACGAAAAGACAGCGAAAGCCCTCAATTAAGACCATTGTCCCTCATCCAACAACGCCCACAGCAGTTGCGATGCAGAGTACAAAAGACATCCATCATGAGCGCCGGCTGAAAGCGGTCTCTCTCTTCTACGGTGGGGAACTCCCCCCACCCCGTAGGGAAAGCGTCCCCATTGACTACGAGATAGAAACAGATGAGGAAGTTCGAAAACACCTGACAGCAGATGAGATAGAATGCATATGGAAACGCTTTCATCGCGATGGGAAATCCGATCATGAGTATTTCAAAAAGGTCAAAATTGTAACACAGATAAACATTGCTGACGTGGAGCGGATAGAACGGGACGGATTGACCGATGAAGAGTTCTTTCGATTGCTTCAGGAGACACCTCTATGGCTCATGTCGGAACCCTTCCAGGAGAAAATCACATTATGGCAAACGATACTGCATGACCGTTTTATCCCAAAGGACTTTAAGGAACAAGCCCGGTGGCGTTTGAAAGAAATAGGTGAAAGGCTAGCGTTCGTCGGCCAGGGAATTCCAAAGAAGTATGAGAAGTGGGATAAGACATTTCGATATACCATGGAATATTACAAGGTGGTTACCGACCTTGAGCCAATCATGCCGGAATTGAATAAATGCGGCTCACTATTGGCAAAGGAGCAGATTTTCAGGGAAAAGCTTTCTTCATATGTGAATAATGCACATTTAGCACTGGAAGCGTTTGCTGCCAAATCTCTGGCAATAGCCATTCTTGCCGAAAGGCATAGTGTCGATAAGCAGACAATCGAAAACCATTTGAAGGAAGGTTTGAAGAAATACAAGGAAAACCCTTTCGCTCTCTGTAAATAAGCCCCGTTTTTGGTTCTTTTTCCTGTAAATCCAAGGGTAAAACGAGAAAGAAACTTCCATTTTTGATCTATCTATTTGCTCTATTTTATACTTCCCCCATGCTCAATTTGAGTATGGGTTTTTTTATCTTAGATGCTGGAGGTAGAACAAATGGAACAGGCTAGACCGCGTTTGACAGTCGATGAGTTAGCACAGGAGCTGAGGGTTCCTGCATCGTGGGTTTACTCCCAGACAAGGCGAAAGGGGAACGACACGATACCGTGTCTCCGAGTCGGGCCAAAATATATTCGATTCGATCCCGTTGAGGTGCGCGAATGGCTCCGAAGGCGCTTCGGACGAAGGCAGGATTAATGAATACCCCCGATGCACGGCGCATTGTTGAGGCATTAGGCGGCACCTGGAACGGGAACTCCGGCGAGTGCAGATGCCCGGTGCATGTGGATAGCAATCCAAGCCTGAGTGTCAGCGAGTCTGACGGCAAGGTGCTTATCTACTGCTTTGGGGGATGTTCTCAAGAATCAGTAATCGCCGCACTGCGGGCCGAAGGGCTTTGGCCTGAACCAGAACGCAACTTCGCAGAAAAGTTCCAATACCTTCAGCGTGCTGGCGTCCCTTCCGAGGGGATAGAGTATCTTCGGAAAAAACGTGGCCTTTCGAGACGAACAATTAACCGCACGCTTCGAAACGAGAAGCGCCTGGCATGGTCGTCCAAAAAGCAGGCGCTGGTCTTCCCGCTGATGTCTCCAGACCGGACGGAAACAGCGGGCTTGCAGTATATTCCCATCGACGGCTCAAAGAAGACCTTCGCGAAAGGAACCGATAGCAAGCGGGCGTGCTTTTATATCGACAATGGCAGTGATGAAACCGTGGTCACAGAGGCAATCATTGACGCCTTGTCCGTGTTCGACGCCTGCCCGGATGTAAATATCTGCTCGATCATGTCCGCCAGCAGCCTTGGGAAGATCAAGGCTGTTCAGGGTACCCCAATACTGTTTCTCGACAATGATGAGGCTGGTAAGGTGGCCACCAGAAAGGCCATTGTCGAACTCGGCGAAGGCGTCCGGGTAGTCGATTGGACCCAGGCTCCTGAAGGCATGAAAGATGTCAACGATCTGTTGCGTGCCGGGCACCGTGACATTATCGCCAAAATGATTGAAAGCTCACGCACCCCCACTCAGGAAGAGTTGGAAGCAGCGAGGTGTGAAAGTGAAAAGCCTAAGCCAGATTTGCCGGGCCAACAAGCCGAAAAGGGAACGCAGGCGCAGCGACTCATACAGTTGGCTGCTGATGCTACATTGTTCCATACTCCCGAAGATGGCCACTATGCAATTATCCCACAAAATACTCATAAAGAAGTATGGCCGACCCGAAGCAAAGGGTTCAAAAACTGGCTGGTACATCGCTTCTATCTGGATCAGGGAAAGCCGCCAGGGGCGCAAGCACTTCAGGATGCTCTCGGGGTGCTCGAAGCACATGCGCAATTCGACGGCGAAGAGCACCCGGTCTTCGTCCGTGTCGGTGAACATGGTGGCAACATTTATATCGATCTGTGCAACAATTTATGGGAAGTGGTCGAAATCACCGCGTCTGGATGGAGGCTGATATCGGGCCCGCCTGTCAGATTTCGCCGGTCCCGTGGAATGTTATCTCTGCCCCATCCTGTCCGTGGTGGAAATCTCGAAGAGCTGAAGTCGTTTTTAAATCTGCCCGACGATGGTGGGGTGTTCTGTCTGATTTCAGGATTCCTGGTTCAGTGCTTTAACCCATCCGGGCCTTACCCGATTTTAAATCTGGAGGGTGAGCAAGGGACAGGTAAAAGCCATACAGCTTACATAATGCGCTCACTGGTGGACCCATCAACAGCCATGTTGAGGACAGTGCCACGCGAAGAACGCGATCTTATGATAGCCGCGAATAATTCCTGGCTCCTGGCCTTCGACAACCTCTCAGGCGTCCCCGACTGGCTGTCAGATGCTCTGTGCAGACTTTCAACAGGCGGGGGGCTGAGTACTCGCGAACTGTACACGGACACTGAGGAAATCATATTCGAAGCCAGAAGACCGCAAATCCTGACTGGCATCGACCGCATTTCATCACGCCACGACCTCATTGATCGTTCAATCATTATAACCTTGCCAGTTATTCCCGATGATAAGCGGAGGGAAGAGAAAGAAATATGGCTTGAATTCGAAGCCGCAAGGCCACGAATATTGGGCGCTCTGCTCGATGCGGTAAGCTGCGCTCTTCGAAATATCAGCACAACCAAGCTCGAACGGCTCCCACGAATGGCAGACTTCGCAAAATGGGTAACGGCGGCAGAGCCGGCCCTTCCATGGGAATCGGGCGGGTTCATGGAAGCGTATGCAGTAAATCGGAAGGGGGCCATAATTTTGACACTCGACGCTGATGTCGTGGCTGTTGCGGTAATCATTCTGATGGACTCAGTGACCGAATGGTCAGGGACGCCGACCGAGTTATTGGAAACGCTGAAAGGCTTGGTATCTGATGACACCCTGAAGCTTCGGACGTGGCCGAAGGCGGCCAACAGCTTGACGAGGCGACTGCGGCGTATGGCCACCTTTCTGAGGACAGAGGGCATAGAGGTTTCTCTTCCGGATTCTGGCTCATGGCATCGGGACATTGCCATTAGAAAACATGCGGAAAGTATCGCTGATATCGTTGAAATCGTTGAAATCCGTACTGGGCAAGAATCTGCAATTAACGATCCGATCAGCGATAAAACAGAGATCAACGATAATATCGTTGATGCTCAAAATACCGTTGAAATATCGTTGACGGGTAAACGAGCACCAGATAAGCCTTTCCGCGATATCAACGGTATCAACGATAAAAATCATACTCGTTCTAAAAGAGCTTTGGAAGCGCGTTTGCTTGCAAGGGCAAGCTTGCGCTCTTGCGGAATTCCAACGTGATGATGAAAGGAGGAAAGTACCAAATTGAAACGGCAGAGAAACGATAAGCCCTTACGAATTCTTATGAAATCTAATGGTTCTGGCGAATTGTCCGCCAAGCAGCGCCGAGTGATTCCCTTGGTGCTGGCTGCAAAATCCGTTTCAGAGGGTTGTCAGGCGGCTCAAATCAGCACGGTCACGTGGTATGACTGGTTGAAAATTGAAGACTTCAAGGCTGAGCTTGAGAAGCAGCGGCAAGCAATAATTTCCGAAGCAATGGACCTGCTGAAGCTGGCTGTTCGCAAGGCCGTGGGCAACCTATTGATCTTGATGGATGCATCCGAGAAGCCCATCAAGCTGAGGGCGTCCCAAGACGTTTTAGACAGGTTCTTCCGGACCCGTGAAATTGAAGAGATTGCGGAGCGGATTTCGGCATTAGAAAAGCTGATGAGGCTTAAATCCACAGAATGGAGGTAAGTAAAGAGCATGGATGATGTCTTAAAGCGACTGGAAGCTGCGGCAGCGAAAGCGAGGCAGGCATTGCACGAGCTTGGCGAGGAGCCCCGTCCGAAGCGGGTGGACGAAATCCGGGACCGCCTTGAGAAGAGGCTCCGGGCACTCGAATTAAGGCTGGCGCCTGAACAGCAGCGCAAAGCGAAGGATGCGGACCATGCTGAATGAAGACATCCTCAGCAACATTGGCAACCAAAAAGATCGGAAACGGGTTCAGGGCGGTCTCAAACGCCTGATGGCCGACCCCTGGCTCGTGGATCTCCGGAAAATCAATGGAGTGCACGACAGGTGGCGGCTTCGGGTCGGAGACTGGGATCAGCCATGGGATTAGTTGGATGCCAAACAAGACGCGGAATGGCGGTGTCTTCGCCATGACGACAGCCTATCAACCATTCTCAGGCAGGATAACCTTTCCAGGTGATTCACCAGCACCTGATCCAACATCAGTTCAGCCGATCAAACATCCGCAAACCCGCATTCTTCCGCCCATACGGAATATGGGCTGGCCCGACATCATTGATCCTGGGTGATCCTGGCGGCCCAGGATCGACTTTCTCGACCAGGCCCATATCAAACTATGTTTCAAAAAAGGGGGAAAATGGCTCTGGGCGAAAGGCGTATCGAACTATGGCCCAGCCGATAAAATCGACTAATTCTCAGGTGCCTGTTCATCTTCAGAAACAATCTCTTTGTATCTTATTCTCGTAATCTCCTGAAACATGCTGGCTTTGGTCTGTATCATCTGCTGATCTACGTTAATAACGAATTCCTTATATTTATTGTAGTTATAATCAACATTGTCCTCCTTGAAAAGTATTTTGATCGCCTCGGCCTTTTCTTCATCTTTGACATTGAACCACAGGCTGGATGTTGGCTGGGTTCTTTTGTTCAGCATGTAAGAAGTTCGCCCATTGATAAGAATACTGATATAGCTTTGTGTATACCTAATGGCTTTTTTATCTATATCAATAAGTCCAAGCAGGTCCTTAGCAGTATTCACAGTCCAGCCCGACTTATTGTTCCACCATGGCTCGTTAACTATTACCTCATCATCTCCATCTTGTGGCTCGACATAGATGTCAAGTATCTTGGTGAAAGTCAGGACGTACTCTTTGTCAACCTCAAGCAAATCAGCCTGGATAGCAATCATAGGAATATTCATGCTTAGAATTTGAACAACATTAAAATACCTACGCTCAAATGATTCTGCGATTAATACACAAACGTGTGGCCTTTGCGGATATTTGCGTTTTTCATTATCCCAATACTCTATTGACCTTATGATGTGTGAAGGATCGGTCTCCCCTAACATTACCTCAACCTCATACATCGTATTCGCATCGTCTCGAAGGTCTTTGAACAACAAATCGAGACGACCGCCCGATGATTGCCGTTTTTCCTTATCTAACGGCTTTATATCCCCCAGTCCCAAAATACTAGGGTTACTATATATCATTTCCTGTAGCCAACGTTCATCTAGCCAACGATCATCTTTCCGGACATTACGGATGAAAACCTTTTTCCCGAGTTTCACTTCCATTTTCGCCTCCTTTTCGTTTTGTTTGGAATGTCAGGGGCGAGCGGCACCCAACCACGCGACTGACTGAGCGCTCATTTTGAGGAAAAAGGATATCACTCCTTTATCTCGCCACGGCGGACTGCATGCTTATACACGGGCAGCGACTTGAACTCCTCCAGGGTCATCCCCGTAGACTTCAGGTAGGCGTCAAACTCAGGGGTGCCCCATTCGGGCAGGTCCCACTTCCCGGCCTTAGGCCAGTCCGCGTTCTCCGGGTCTGCGTCAATGTTAAAACCCATATTTTAGTCCTTTTTCTTGAAAGAGGGCCTGGGCTTCGGGATGAGCGCTGTAAGCCATCATGAAGCCTTCAGCGGCTTCCGGCCACCAGCCACTGTTTGTCAGGTTCTTTGCCGTAGGCGGCGGTTTTCATTAACGCGCCCCCATTTGTGAGACTGGTCTGACACTAATTCAATGGGCTCTACTGGGAAAACTCCCCATCAACCTTTTCGAAATCATGGTCAGTTATCATTGATGCGCATTTTCTTTCCATCTCGACCTTTTCCATCTCGACCTCATGTATTCACAAAATGATCTCTTCTGTTTTTAATGGCATAGGGAAAAGCTAACTTGCGAGTGACCGCAGGGGCTGACTGTGGAGCACCTGGAAGCGCTCAGGCGGTTGCTCGTCAAGTTGATCCCCAGTCGGGCACCGTTTCTCTTCATCTGAGCCAAACGGCATATGGTACCGTAAGTCTTCCGACCGCAAACAATTTCCTGATACCGCTCTTCATTCTCTCTTGATGGGACTCATTGTCTTTCCTCAAAGCACACACCGTGGACGCGCCTTGACGAAAAATGATGGGACGCTTAGAGTAGAAGAAATCTGCGAATTGCCACAGATCGACTGCCTTAGACTCCTGCGTTTCCAGGATATCCAATACTAAAGCGTACGCACCTCTCGTTATTAGCCCGGTCACAGGGCTTAGACCTGACGGTAGTGAATACCAGACTGACAGGTCCGCAGAATATTCAGTGGCAGCAGAGTCAGATACAGTTGGAATGGCACCCCCAGGTGAAGATGGTTCTAAGAACAGGCAGAGAACGTCAGTGGTCCCATATGCAGCCGCCGAGCAAACCGCTTGAACCATGTCCGGTTTCGCCTTGTGGGAGCGGATGAGCCAGAATGTCTTGCCAATGTTCCGTATGTCAGCAATTTTGCGCTTGAATATGACCTCCGCACTTTCGCCTGCATGAGGCCCCATAACGCTGAGGACAGCGAATTCTGGTGCGTGTGTCAATTGCATAAACTGCCCAATTACCGGCTAAGCCGCGAGCCCGCTTAAGCGAAAGTTAGGCCTTCGCTTCCATGTCATTCGCTGCGGACGCTCACCTCGAACATACATGAGACGAATGGGCATCCTCTGCTCCAGGGTCTTGCACCTGAATTTCCCCCAAGGCATCACCTTAATAAATCTGAGTAAATCTAGTGAATCTTAGTGAATCTTGTCATTTGCGCCTCCTCGATCCGGTGGGCATCAAGGTGGAGGGGGCAAAGCAGGTGAGACTGGCACAAAATCATATTACCGCAACATTCCGGTTTCGCAAGAGTTTTTTCGGACAGCGGCCTGACTCGGAGGAACAAATTGACATGAGTTCAGATATGGGCTGATGTGAGAAAGTTGATTGTGGATGATCCTGGCGGGTCTGGTAACGCTTTTCGTGCATGCGCAGGACCCCTGCCCACTGCGATTGTCTCCCTTGAGCGGCCTTTTTCGTCCCTGGCAATTTTACACACCGTTCGCCTTGTAATAATATGTATAATTCTTTAGAATAATACATAATAATTCTTGACAAATCCTTTTCTGGTATAGTATATAATGGCTAAATCATAAAGGAGGCGGGCAGATGAGAGAGCGGATTAGGGCATTCGGTTATGAGAGGGTTTCCGGCAGGAGCCAAGTGGAAGGGTACGGATTTGACCGGCAGGAAGAAACCATTCTGAACTATGCGAAGAAAGCAGGATACGAGATTGTTCACATCTTCAGGGAAGAGGCGATCTCGGGGACCAAGGACCAGGAAGACCGGCCCGCTTTTCAAGATATGGTCGCGGAGATCCTGAAGGATGGCGTCAGGACCATTATCATCGAAGGTCTCGACCGACTGGCCCGCGAGTACCGGATACAGGAAACCCTGCTCATCTACCTTGCCAGCAAGAATATTACTCTGATTTCCGCCAGAACCGGCGAGAATGTAACAGATGAAGTCCAGGCTGACCCAATGAAGAAGGCCCTGATCCAGATTCAAGGTATCTTTTCGGAACTCGAAAAGTCCCTGCTAGTCAAAAAGCTCAGGAATGCCAGGGACAGGGTACGGGCAGAAAAGGGCAAATGCGAAGGCAGGAAATCATATGCTGAGCGTTCCCCCGGACTGATCGAGGAAATTAAGGCATTGCGCAGGAAGCCCAAAGGCAAGGACAGAATGACCTATATCCAGGTAGCTGAAGAATTGAACCGTAGAGGACTTCATACTATCGGCCGTAAGCCCTTCACTGGTCAGGCTATCCAGAATATTTTGAGATGACCACAGTTCCACAAAAAAGGAAGGAAACGCTCATGGCAAAAGTGGCAAAGAGAAGATGCAGGTATGTCCTGGATTTCTACGACCAGGCCGGAGCAAGGCGCTGGATCACATTGCCGAAAGGGACCACCAAAAAGCAGGCTGACGAAGAGCTGAAGATCGTCACCGATCAGGTCTTGAAAGGCTGCTATCTCTCTGAAAGGAAAGTCCCGCTCTTCAAGGGCGTGGCAAAGGATTGGCTCGGATATAAGAAACCGAAGCTTCGAATTACGACCTGGGACTGCTACGAAGGCCACGTCAGGAAGCATTTCGCTTTCTTCGACGACCTCAAGGTCAACCGGATCACGACGGCCAAGGTGGAAAAGTTCATCACCGCATGCCAAACCGAAGGGATGAACATTCATACCACCAGGAAGATTCTCGTCACTTTGAACCAAATTTTCAGCTATGCGGTCAGGCACCGCCTCATCGACCACAACCCGCTCCGGGACGCCGAAAGGCCGCGAGACCCCGGAGAAACGAAAAAAGAGATAACGGTTCTGAGTCCGCCTGAGATCAAAAGCTTTCTGGAAAGCACTCCCAGCCATAAATACAGGGTGCTGTTCATGCTCGCGGTGACCTCCGGGGCGCGCCAAGGCGAGCTTCTGGCGCTCAAATGGTCCGATCTGGACATGGCAAACGGTCAGCTTCATATCCAGAGGACATTCCAGAAGGGGCAGTTCTTCACCCCGAAGACAAGGACGTCCGACAGGTGGGTTGACCTGGGACCGGCAACCAAGAGAGAGCTTAAGAAGTGGAAGCTCGCCTGCCCGAAGAGCGAACTGGGCATGATGTTTCCAAACGAGGAAGGAAACCCGATCAACTACACCAACATGGTGAATAGGCATTTTCTCCCGGCGCTAAGGGCGGCGAAGCTCCCGAAAATCCGCTTCCATGACCTGCGTCACACCTATGCGAGCCTGCTCCTGGGCCAGGGTGAGAACGTGAAGTACATTCAAACGCAGCTCGGTCATTCGAGTCCTACGGTGACGTTGAACGTGTATTCTCACTTGATGGAGAAGCGGAATCCGAAGGCTGCGAGCCGATTGGAAGGGACTATTTTTCGAAAGTAGTAGCAAAATAGTAGCATAAAACGAAAAAGAGGTTAGTCCGTATGGGCTAACCTCTTGATTTTACTGATAGGCGGGAGAGGATTTGAACCTCCGACTTCCACCGTGTGAGGATGGCACTCTCACCGCTGAGTTACCCGCCCGTAAGTCCCGCAAGAGCAATGCAGGATTGCTCATAATTGCCGCTCTTTATATATCGGATAGCTTTGCCAAACGCAATACTCAATGTACTGAGGGCTGAGGGCTTAGAAATGCAGGCTGAAGACTGAAGGCTGAAGGTTGAGGGCAGACAACGCCAATGGGCAATGATTCTGCATGCCGGGCTAGGGAGTCTTGTGCAGTTGCTCGGTCTTTACTCGTTCGTAATCTTCTCTTGCCTTTTGATCCCTAAAATCCATTTTAAGTATGGCTTCGAATTTCTTGCACGCCTCGGCATAATTTCCGGATTCCTCGTAGAGGTACGCTGCGAGCCTGTAGTATTTTTTCTCCTTGGGCTGGAGCCGGATCAACTGCTCGAGTTCATGCAGGGAGGACTTTTTGTCTCCAAGTTTGGTTGCCGCCTGAAGAAGATATTTGTGCACGTTGCTCGAATCCGGGTTCTGCTGGGCTACCCCGTGGAAGTAGGCCAGCATGCCTTTGTAGTCCTTCTTGTCTTCATAATACTTGTACACCGAGTCCAGATTCGCAGGATTTTGTGGCTCGAGCTTCGCAAGTTCCTGGCGGACCTGGATCTCGCCTTTATCGTTTCTGAGCTTTTGAAAGATAATGAGAAGCTGTTTTCTGGATTCAACATCGTGGGGGTCCAAGGAAGCAATTGCCTGCAAATGTGCCTGAGCCCTGTCATACTTTTTCTCATCCATACAAAGCATTGCGGCATTGAACAGATATTTGCGGTTATTAGGCTCGATTTGGAGAAGTTTTTCGTAGTTAGTGATTTGCCCGTTCTTATCGTTCAGTTTCTCAAGGATGGGGATAAGGCTGATAAAAGCTTCCTTGTTGCGCGGGTTTTTCTGAACGATTGATTCGTAAATGGCTTTGGCCTGGGCGAAATTTCCTTTCTTTTCGTAGAGATCGGCAAGCAGGGCCCAAGTCTTCACATCACTTGAATTCTTGCCAAGGTATTTCTCAAATTCAGCGACAGCCTCATCCGTTTTGCCCTCTCGCAGCCTTGTGACCGCCAGGTTATACTGTACATTGGAGTCCATTACGCCCGCCTTCTCGGCCCTCTCCCATGCTGCAGCCGCCTTTTGCCAGTCCTTGCCCTCGCCGGCCAACTGCGCGATTTCGACCAGGACCTGGGAAAGGAAGGAATGCGGGATTTCCTGCTCATATTTTTCGAGAAACTTTCCAGCCTGCTCGCTCGTCTTTTTTTTCTTCAAATAGGCGAGAAATTCGCTGAACGTCTGCTGTTCCTCGCTCAGCTTAAGGAGGTCGAGGTAGACGGCGAGCGCTTCATCGGTCTTATTCATTATCTGATAGACGAGAAGAAGCTTTTCGGAGATATTTCTTGATTTTCCCGATTTGTCTATTTCCTCGTAGAGTCGCGCTGCGTCCGAATAGCGCTTGATGTCAAAATAGAGCCCTGCGAGTTGTGCCTTAAGCAATATGTTGGAGCTGTTGTCATGGAGCGCCTTTTCAATGAAGGCGATTCTTTTGTCAATATCGGCGCTGGCGTTCGCTTTGTGGAGCCAATCTTTGTAATCGAGCTGCACAAGGAGCGAGACCTTGCCGATGGGCCGGTTCCAGAGCAATACTCTTAGCTCGATAAGTTTTGGAGTTTCGAAGGATTCCTGTGGGAAGAGGTCTTTTATAATCACGCCGGGTCTTTTGCTGATGGGTTTCACATCCACATCCGAAGAGACTACCCGGGTTCCCCATGAGAGCCAGCCGTCAGTTCTGATACGGATGAGCTGGAGAGAATCCCTTGGATTCACAACAACCTGGGAGTCGGGGAGCAGGAACAGTTCCTGGCCGTTGTGCTGAAAATGAAGGGCGAGGAGTTTCGTTGGAAAGATCGTGAGTGAGGGAATGCCGCGGTCCATGGTCATGAAAAAAGCGAAAGCGGCGCCTAACGCGAAGACAAGGGCAAGAATGACGATGATCAGGTAACGACGCGAGGATCGTTGTTTTTTTTCTTTTCCCCCTCCACTGTGGTGGAAGGAACCGGGAGATCCATAAGGATAAACGCGCTTTGAATTCATCTCCGGCATCACTCCCTGTAGAGACCGGTCTCCTCGTAGATTTTCCGGATTTCGTCGAGTCTGAGCAGCCGGCGCCGGCCCGGACTTAACGCGCCAAGGCGCACCGGCCCGTAAGCAATGCGCTTGATCTTCAAGACAGGGTGTCCGACCGCCAGGCCCATGCGTTTGATCTGGCGGTTCCAACCCTGGTGCAGAGTAATCCTTAACCAGGCGGCATTCGGCAGTTCCCGAATTATTTCAACTTCGGCAGGGGCCGTTACGCCCTCTTCGATTCGGACACCGGACCGGAGTTGTTCTATCGCGTTTTTGTCAGGATGTCCCTTTATTTTTACATCATATACCTTAGATATTCCATACCGGGGGTGAAGGAGGCGATTGGCAAGCTCTCCATCATTGGTGAGCAGAAGAAGTCCTTCTGCGTCGTAGTCGAGCCTGCCCACGGGATAAATGCGTTCCTCGAAGTCGGGGAAAAAATCCAGGACAGTCCTTCGGCCCTGGGGATCGGACGCGGTTGTTACGCAGCCGCTGGGCTTATAGAAGGCGAGAACAATCCTATTTGTGCGGAGAGTAACCGGCTTGCCGTCCAGGCGAACCAGGTCTTTCAGGGGATCTACGCTTAAGCCCAGTTGGGCCTTCACGCCGTTTACTTCCACCCGGCCCTGCCGGATCAGTTCTTCGGCCGCGCGCCTCGACGCTATTCCAGCCTGTGCGAGAAATTTTTGAAGGCGCATTAAACCCAACGAATTCCTCACTTAGGCTGAAGGGGTTTAGGCTGAAGGGGTTTGGTATTTCGAAGAGACCTGATTAACGAGTTTAGAACTTTCTCGGCCTCAATAATTCTAGATTCACACTCGGCAGTCTCAATATCAGTACAATAATTCAGCCGCCTGGACAGGCCTAACTGATAATGCAGTTCTCTCAGGGAGCCAAACGCAATTTCGAGAAAACGAAGGTATTCGGTCTGACTTTCACGCGCACACCCTTCGACAAAGTTCGATGGGACAGAAACCGCAGCTCTTCTCATTTGCGAGGTCAATCCATACAGTTCGTCCCGGGGGAATCCGGACGTGAGCATATAAACCAAAACCGCGACATCGTCGGCCAGTTTAAACGCATGGAGTTTGACATGATCCCGCATCATTAACTCCTTCAGCCTAAACCCCTTCAGCCTTCAGTCTACTTAAATGCCTATGGCCCGGCGGACCAGTTCCATAGTGATAATGGACTCACGCCTCGCTCTGGCGGCGCCATCGGCTATGATTTCCTTTACCGTATCGATTTGGCCCTCCAGCTTAAGGCGCCTTTCGCGTACAGGCGCAAGCCGGGAGATGACATTGCGAATGAGAATCTTCTTGCACTCAACGCAGCCGATGCCGGCCGTGCGGCATCCATCGGCAATTTGCTCGACTTCGGCAGGCGAAGAATAGAGCTTGTGGTATGCGAAAACAGGGGAAATCTCCGGATCGCCCGGGTCATTGCGCCTGACCCTCTGGGGATCGGTCATCATTTTCGATATCTTTTCCGTGATATCTTTTTCGGACTCCGTGATGAATATGCAATTTCCGTAGCTCTTGCTCATCTTCCTTCCGTCGAGGCCCGGGAGCACCGGAGAATCGGTCAGCAGCCCGTCTGGAATGGGGAATATGTCGCTTTTGTACATGAAATTGAACCTGCGGGCGATTTCCCTGGTCAGCTCGATGTGAGGAAGCTGGTCTTTGCCGACGGGAACTCCGTTTGCGCGGTATATGATAATGTCGGCAGCCTGAAGCACCGGGTAGCCCAGAAAGCCATAGGTAGCAAGGTCTTTGTAATCGAGCTGTTGCTGTTGCTCTTTGTAGGTGGGATTGCGCTCGAGCCAGGGCAGGGGTGTTATCATCCCGAGCAGAAGATAGAGTTCCGCATGCTCCTTTATGTCTGACTGGATGAACATGGTACAGAGTTTTGGGTCAAGCCCGGCGCTTAACCAGTCCAGGAACATATCCCAGGTGTTTTCGCGGATTGCTTCCGGAGAGGCGTAGTCGGTGGTGAGAGCGTGCCAGTCGGCAACAAAAAAATAACAATCGTACTGATTCTGAAGCTGAACCCAGTTTTCCAG
>Ga0116126_1000349_pt1 | contig 36368 bp, 31 predicted proteins | sample June2015DPH_16_5_FD_89730 | JGI IMG/M metagenome (GOLD analysis project Ga0116126, IMG submission 89730) | Peatland microbial communities from SPRUCE experiment site at the Marcell Experimental Forest, Minnesota, USA - June2015DPH_16_40 | ecosystem: Environmental > Terrestrial > Soil > Wetlands...
CAGTGTCGGTCGCCCGATGACCGTCCTGCTTCTGATCTGCTTTGGAGTTTCATACTTCCGCGAACTGAAGACCCACTGGAAGGTGGGGCTGGTGCTCGTGGTTAGCTGGGTGGGGTGCTTGGCTCCGTTGATCGCGGCAGTGGCACGCACGCCAGAGGTGCTCACAAGCCGCTTTCAAACGGTTAGCGTTTTCCAAGACAACCCTAGTTGGAATACGATTATTTCCCGAGTGGCCTCGCGGTATCTGGAGTACTTCAGCCCTCAGTTCTTGTTCCTGAGGGGGGATGCGAACTTGCGCCAACATACCGGGTTTGGTGGAGAGTTGTTCGGCTTTCTTTTTCCGATGCTTGTGGCGGGTCTTTACTGCCTGGTCCGTCGCGTGAGAACCCAGCCGAGCTATCGCTTCCTCGGATTGGGACTTCTGGTCTACCCGACCGCGGCGGCGTTGACGGAGGACCATCTGCACAGCGGTCGATGCGTCAATGGTGTTATCTTCTGGGTGTTGACCGCAGCAATCGGGGCGCACTTTCTGTGGCAGAAGCGGGATATCGGACGAAAGCTTCTCGTCATCGCGTGTTGTGCCGGAGTCATTGAGGTGGCCGTGTACCTGAAGGATTATTTCAGTGGGTATCAAATCCGCAGTCGTGTCGCGTTCGGTGCGCCATTCACCGAAGCGCTGGAGGATTGTTTTCGCACCTTGGACACGAGCAACACCTTGTACGTTTCTATCTCTGCGGTTGGCCCCCTTGTAGGGGTCAACGTAAACAGGGATTTCAAGCCCATGGCCTATGCGCACATTCTATTTTTCGGTAAAATCGACCCTCGGGTCTATCAGCAGAGCGGTATCCCCAGGAACAGAGCGCGTCTTTATGAAGGAATGATCGACACTCCCGGGTTGCTACTCAGGGCCAGCGTGAGGTTGGTGAAGCCGGTGCAGGATAAGCTGGTAACAGTCCCCGAGCCAAAGCCTATTGGCGCCAAATTGCTTGAGACAAAACCTGTGTATGGTGATATTCAGTACGAAGTTTACCAAGTTAGATAAACTTCCGTTGCTGAGCGTTTGGGGCTGGGGACGGGTGTTTAATGGGAGCAACCTCGAGCGGCCTGAACTTATGCCGAAACAATCACCCGGTCGTAGGACCTCGACGACACCACGAACTTTCAACAGCCCGCTCGACTTGCCAGGTTGCCACTGGTAGCATTCGGTCATGTCGGGGGATACTACGGCCATTGGGTTGTCTGCGGTTGCGGACCCCGCGGCCTCACCGCACCGATGGAAGACCATCCTTGGCGGTGGGATGATTGTCCTGGCAGCTCTGGCGGCCTACCACAACAGCTTCACGGTGCCATTTCTCTTTGATGATCCTCACGCAATTGAGGACAACCCGACCATTCGCCATCTGTGGCCGATCGGAGATGTCCTGTCGCCGCCCCCCACCTCGTTCGTGGTTGGGGGGCGCCCGGTCTTGAATCTCTCCCTGGCTGTCTGCTATGCGTTGGGCGGCTTGGCCGTATGGTGGTATCACGCATTCAATCTGGTCGTACATGTACTGGCGGGCTTGACGCTGTATGGCATTATGCGCAGGACATTAGCGCGGCCAGCGCTGCGGGAACGATTCGGCGCCTCGGGGGAGTGGGTGGCACTGGCGGTGGCGGTCCTCTGGACGGTCCACCCGTTGCAGACCGAGGCCGTGACGTACATCTACCAGCGGTGCGAGTCCCTCATGGGGCTGTTCTATCTTCTGACGCTGTATTGTTTTATTCGCGGCGCGGAATCCGGGAGATCGGTCGGGTGGTTCGGGCTGTCGGTGGCCTCCTGTTTCCTGGGCATGGCGAGCAAGGAAGTGATGGTGACGGCTCCGTTGATGGTGCTGCTGTACGACAGGACTTTTGTCAGCGGAAGCTTTCGGGGAACGTGGGGTCGACACCGGCGCCTGTATCTGGAGTTGGCCAGCAGCTGGCTGTGGCTGGGCTACTTGATGGTCGGTTTGCACGCCCGCGGCATCGGTTATGGCCTGGGGACTAAGTGGTGGGGCTATGCGCCGCTGGAATGTCGAGTGGTCGTGCAGTACCTCCGGCTGACTGTTTGGCCGCATCCGTTGATTTTGGACTACGGGCAGCATGCGGCGATAGGGCCTCTAGCGGCGGCGGCGCCGTACGCACTGATTCTGGCGGTCCTGGCAACCGGCGTATTGTTCGCGCTGAAGCGGCAGCCAGCCATCGGGTTTGTTGGAGCCTGGTTCTTCGTGATCCTGGCGCCGACCTCCAGCGTGGTGCCGATTGGCGGGTCACCGATGGCGGAACACCGGATGTACCTGCCGCTGGCCGCGGTGGTAACGATGGCTGTGGTCGGCGCGGTTGCGCTCGGGAAACGGCTGTTCGATAGGCAGCAGGGCGTCGTGCTCGGATGCGTGGCCGGTGGGTCTGTGACGGTGCTGCTCACCTTCCTGAGCATCCAACGGAATCAGGACTACAACTCGCCGGTGACCATTTGGCAGGGCACTGTGGAGAAATATCCCAACAACTCTCGGGCGCACTACAACTTGGGGGCCGCTTTGCTCCAAAGCGGCGAACTACAGGATGCAATTGGGCACTTGGAGCAGGCAGTGCGAATCCAACCCGATTTCGCCGAGGCGCATAACAGCGCGGGGGTCGCCTTGGAGCAAGCAGGCCGGGTACAGGAGGCGATCGGGCATTACGAACGGGCACTGCAGATTAGACCCGATTTTGCCGACGCGCATAACAACTTGGGAATTGCCTTGATGAGACAAGGCAGGCTAGCGGAGGCAATTGGCCAGTACGAGCAGGCCCTGCGGATCCAACCCGATTATGTCCGAGCCCAATGCAATTGGGCGAATGCCTTACTCCGCATGGGTCAGGTTCCGGAGGCGATCCAGCATTACGAGCAGGCCCTGCGCATCCAGCCCGATTTCGCCGAGGTGCACTACAACGTGGGGCTCGCGTTGGAGAAGGTGGGCCGAACGCCGGAGGCGATCCAGCATTACGAGCAGGCCCTGCGAATCAGACCCGATTTCGTCCAAGCCCAGTATGCCCTGGCGCGACTCCGCGGCACTGAGTAAGCGGCTGGTCTGGTATGTAAAGGCGACCGGTTCGCAAATCGTCCAAAGCGGGGAGGGATTGCAGAAGCAGCATCTGAGGTCTATTATCTGAACCCGCCCAGTCACCGGAAGGTAGAATCCGCTCGCTCGGAGATATGAAGTGTGGTTTCAACTGATTGGTCGCCGCTCTTATCTTCCGATCAGCGAGAACTGCAGGGGGTTGGGCTCATTCCAGAGATGATCGACAGGCAGTCAGATGGCCGCGAGGCGGAGGTATCCGGAGGAAGGAGACGGTGGATACAGCGTGGAATCTTGGGCGCGGTGTGCGCGCTGGTCATTGGGGTTTACGCGTATACGGCCCACTCCGGCTTTCTCACATGGTCGAGTCTGAGCGCGGATCGCAACTACTACAATTCACTCGTGCAGGGCTTTCGCGCCGGCCAACTCAGTTTGGAGGAAGAGGTGCCGCCCGGGTTCGCCAGCCTCGCCGACCCCTACGATCCTGCTGCCTACGCCCGCTACGTGGTGCTCGACCTGAGTTATTACAAGGGGAAGTTCTACCTCTATTTCGGGATTACGCCCGCTTTGGTGCTTTTCTGGCCCTATGTGGCGTTGACCGGCCACTATTTACCACAAAAAGATGCCGCTGTGATCTTCTGTCTGGTAGGTTTTCTGGTGAGCACGGGCCTGCTGTGGGCGCTCTGGCGGCGCTACTTTGCCGCAGTCAGCGTTGCGGCGGTCGCCGCCGGCTCGCTCGCACTGGGCTTGGCCACGTTCACGCCGTATCTGTTGGCGCGGTGTGAAGCGAACGAGGTGGCCATCAGTTGTGGGTATGCGCTGACGATGTTGGCCCTGGCGGCGATCTGGAAGACGTTGCACGAACCGGAGCGACGAGCGCGGTGGCTGGCGGCAGCCAGTCTGGCCTACGGGTTGGCCGTGGGAGCGCGGCCTTCCTTGTTGTTCGGTGCGGTCATCCTGCTGGTGCCAGTGGCCCAGGCCTGGCGTGAGCGCCGGGCGGTGTTGGCGCTGTTGCTGGCGGCGACCGGCCCGATGGTGTTTATCGGGCTTGGGTTGATGCTCTATAACGCGTTGCGGTTCGATAGTCCGTTCGAGTTCGGCGTTCGCTACCAGTTGACCGGGATCCGGCTGCTTGCGCAGCAATTCTTCAGTCTACGGTATCTGTGGTTCAACTTACGGGTCTACTTTCTGGAGCCGGCCCGCTGGAGCGGTCAATTTCCATTTGTGCATGACATCACCCTGCCGCCCGTGCCGGCCGGAAATGCCGGGATTGACACGCCGTTTGGCGTCCTGACCAATATTCCGCTGGTGTGGCTGGCGCTGGCTGTGCCGCTGGCGTGGCGGGGGCGGTCAACGGAATCCTGTTCCATCTTACGTGGGTTCTTGACAGCGGTAATCTTGCTTTTCGGGATTTGCGCGCTGACCCTGGTACTTTTCTGTGGTGCAGCCAGTCGCTACGAGGTGGAGTTCCTGCCCGCCTTGGTGCTGCTGGCGGTGATTGGCATCTTAAGTTTGGAGCGTGCAGTGGCCCCGACCTCGGAGTCGGGGCAGGCTGTCAAGCCGGTCTGGCGGCGCGCGATGCGCTGGGGCTGGGGCCTCCTGCTGGGCTTCTCAGTGGCGTTTAACCTGTTGGCCAGCGTCGAGCGATGTGCCGAGCCGCACAACAATCTGGGAAGAATGCTGTTGAAAGTTGGCAACGTTTCAGATGCCATCGTGCAGTTCAGGCAGGCGCTGCGTCTCAAGCCCGATTTCGCGGAGGCACACAACGATCTAGGAAATGCTCTGACGCGAACAGGTAAGATCGGGGAAGCCATCGCACACTACGAGCAGGCATTGCGGATTAACCCTGATTTTACGGGGGCGCATATCGACCTTGGAGTTGCCTTGTCGCAACTCGGTAGCAATCAGGACGCCATCGCAGAGTACGAGCAGGCGCTACGGATCAAGCCCGACATCCCCGAGGCGCACTGCAATCTGGGTAACGCGTTGCGGCAGGCAAATCGGGTGCCGGAGGCCATCGGAGAGTACGAGCAGGCCCTGCGGATCAATCCCGATTACGCCGAGGCGCACAACAACCTGGGGGTCGCCTTGGGCCAGATGGGCAGAATGCCGGAAGCAATAGGGCATTTAGAGCAGGCGCTTCGGATCGAGCCCGATTACGCCGAGGCGCACTTCAATCTGGGGATCGCTCTAGTTCGACTGGGCAGGCCACAGGAGGCGATCGGGCATTGGGAGCAAGCGCTGCGGATCAAGCCCGACGACGCTGAGGCGCACTACAACGTGGGGCTCGCGTTGGAGAAGCTGGGGCGCACGCCGGAGGCCATCCAGCATTACGAGCAGGCCCTGCGGATCAATCCCGATTATGTGCAAGCTCAAAGCAACCTGGCGCGACTCCGCGGCGCTGAGTAAGCGGCTGGTCTGGCATGTAAAGGCGACCGGTTCGCAAATCGTCCAAAGCGGGGAGGGATTGCAGAAGCAGCACCCGAGGGCTATTATCTGAACCCGCCCAGTCACCGGAAGGTGGAATCCGCTCGCTCGGAGATATGAAGTGCGGCTTGGCAGCTTGGTCGGCGCGCTTATCTTCCGATCAGCGAGAACTGCAGGAGCGTGGGTCTCATTCCAGAGATGATCGACAGTCAGTCAGATGGCCGCGAGGCGGAGGTATCCGGAGGAAGGAGCCGGTGGATACAGCGTGGAATTTTGGCCAGTATGTGCGCGCTGGTTATCGGGGTTTATGCGTACACGGCCTGGTTGGGCGGCGTGGAATGGTCAAGTCTGAATGGAGCGGACGCTTGCTACAATTTGCTGGTACAGGGTTTTCGCGCTGGCCAGTTAGGCCTGAAGAAAGAGGTGCCGCCCGGGTTCGCGAGCCTCGCTGACCCGTACGATCCGGAGGCCAATCGCCCCTATCGGGATCTGCCGTACCAAATGGTAGACCTGAGTTACTACAGGGGCAGGTTATACCTCTATTTTGGGGTTACGCCCGCCCTGCTATTGTTCTGGCCGTTCATCGCAGTGACGGGGCAGTACCTGTTTGAGAATCAGGCCGTGACGATCTTTTGCGCCATCGGCTTTCTGGCCAGCGTCGGCCTGCTGCACGCGCTGTGGCGACGCTACTTCGCCGAAGTGAGCGTCGGGGTGGTGGTGGCCTGCGCGCTGGCGCTCGGCTTGGCGACAGGTGTGCTGGGGCTGTTGCCGTGGTCCGACATTTACGAGGTGGCGATCAGTTGCGGGTATATGCTGACGATGCTGACGCTGGGGGCGATCTGGTGCGCGATGCAACAGCCGAAGCGGCGGTGCCGGTGGCTGGCGGCGGCCAGTCTGGCCTACGGGCTGGCGGTGGGAGCGCGGCCCTCGTTGCTGTTCGGGGCGGTCATCCTGCTGGTGCCGGTGGCTCAAGCGTGGCGTGAGCGACGCCCGATTGGCGGTGTGCTGGCGGCGGCGTTGGGACCGATCAGCCTGATCGGCCTTGGGTTGATGCTCTACAACTTTCTGCGATTCGATAATCCGCTGGAGTTTGGGCTGCACTACCAGCTGGGCAGAAAGCGACTGACTACGCAGCAATTCTTCAGTCTGCGGTATCTGTGGTTCAATTTCCGGGTCTATTTTCTGGAACCGGCGCGCTGGAGTGCTCGTTTCCCATTCGTGCATGACATTACCGTGCCGCCCATGCCACCGGGCTATTATGGCGCATCAGACCCTTTCGGCATCCTGACCAACATTCCGCTGGTGTGGCTGGCGCTGACCGTGCCGCTGGCGTGGTGGAGGCGCTCGGGTCAAGCGAGGTCGGTCTTGCGCTGGTTTACGGTGGCTGTAATCCCGCTGTTTGGGACGTGCGTGTTGACTCTGGGATTCTACGGTTACTCGGCCATTCGCTATGAGGTGGAGTTCCTGCCCGCCTTGGTGCTGCTGGCGGTGATTGGCGTCTTAAGTTTGGAGCGTGCAGTGGCTGGCCAGCCGTTCTGGCGGCGTGCGGCGCGCTGGGGCTGGGGCTTGCTCCTGGGTTTCTCGGTGGTGTTTAACTTGTTGGTGGGCGCCGAGAACTGGGCGCATGCGGGCTGCACATTGGGCACCATGCTGGCGGAGGAGGGCCGTGTGTCGGAAGGCATTCAAGTTCTGCAGAGAGGGCTCCGGGCCAACGCCGATTACGCCGACGGACAGGAGGAGTTGGGACATGCCCTGCTACTGGCCGGCCGGATGCAGGAGGCGATCGGGCATTGTGAACAGGCGTTGCAACTGAACCCCGATGATGCGCTGGCGCACAACGACCTGGCGCTCGCGTTGGTCCGACTGGGCAGGGTGCGGCAGGCGATGGAGCATTGGGAGCAGGCGCTACGGATCCGGGCTGATTACACCGAGGCGCACAACAACCTGGGGAATGCCTTGCTTCTGGTGGGCAAGGTGCAGGAGGCAATCGAGCACTACGAGCAGGTAATTCGTCTCCAGCCCGATTGGGCCGGGGCGCAGTACAATCTGGGAAATGCCCTGGAGCAAGCAGGCCGGGCACGGGAGGCCATCCAGCATTACGAGCAGGCCCTGCGAATCAGACCCGATTTCGTCCAAGCCCAGAATGCCCTGGCGCGACTCCGCGGCGCTGAGTAAGTGGGCAGTCTGGCATGTAAAGGCGGGCGAACGGGTGTGGACAGCGGTGGTGTGATAACAGCCTTGGAGCAGCGCCGGGGCGCAATACGGGACAGGCGACCTAATCGCCCTTCAATTGCTGGAGTCTACCCGAAATGTCCTTGTTGTCAGGCTCCAGTTTGTTGGCCTCGCGCAGGACCCGGATGGCTTCATCCGTCTTGCCGAGTTTCAACAGGACCTCTGCCAGATGGTCGAGGACCACCGCGTCGTCCTTCATCAACACGACCGCGCGCCGGATTTGCACCAGGGCCTCGTCGTTCCGTCCCAATTTGAACAGGACCCAGCCCAGGCTGTCGAGATACGCCCCATTCTTGGGTTCCAGCTTGACCGCCTTCTGGATCAGGCCGAGGGCTTCCTCCAAATTCGTCCCTTTATCGGCCCACATGTAGCCGAGGTAGTTGGCGGCGATGTGGTCCTCGGGATCGAGCTGCAGGCATTTGCGGAAGAGCGTGACGGCCTTGTCCGCGTCCCCGGCTCGTTCGCAGGCCGCACCGTAGGAAAAGTAAAACTTGCTGGAGAGCTTCGCGTCCTCCGGTGATTCCCGCGCGAGTGTCTCCGCATCCGCGAAGGATGCCACGGCGGCGGCGTACTGTTTGCGGTCCGTCTGGACGAGGCCGGTGAAGTACGGCACGCGAAAGTCGGTCGGGAACTTCTCTTTCCACGTGGCCAGCGTTTTCAACGCTTCATCGACCTGTTTGGAATCCAATTGCAGGGCGGCGATTTGGGCGTAGACTTCCGGCTGGTTGGGTTTGACGACCAACGACTGCTGGTAGTTCGAGATGGCCTTCTCGGTGTTGTTCAAATCCCCGTACAACTCGCCCAGGTCGTTGTAGATCGCGTAGGCTAGGGGCTCGCGTTTGATAATGTCTTCCAGGACGGCGACGGCCTTCTGCTTTTGGTCGGCGCGAATATAATTGGCCGCCAGCCGTTCGCGGAGCAGGGGCGCCTCCGGGTTCTTTTCCAGCAATTTCGCATACAGCTCGGCCGACTTCTGGTAATCCCCGTTGTCCGTGTACGCGTCGGCCAGCCGCAGTTGAATGTCCGTATCACCGGGGTCGAACGCGAGGGCCTTCTCGTAGCACTGCTGGACTCGCTTCCGGTCGATCTTTTGCCCCCACGAAGGCTTTTGGCGGTGCACGACCGAATAAAAGTCGCCCAGCCGCGACCAGTAACTGCCCACCTCGATGTTCTCGTGAAACGCGTGATCCAGCGTTTTGATCGCTTCCTTGTCCGCGTCCTGCAGAATGAGGATTTCCAGCAACCCGCCCAGTGCGTTGACGTTGCTCGGTTGCGATTTCACCGCCAGACGATACGCCGCCGCGGCTTTGTCGTTTTGGTTGTCGGCGCGATAGACGAACCCGAGCCAATAGGGCAGTTCGCCATCGTTTGGGTTGGCCTGGAGGGCGGACTCCAGCACGCTCACCGCGTTGGTGACGTCGTGTTTGGTCGCATAAATCTGCCCGATGCGGATGGCCAGCGCCGTATTGTGCGGATCGAATTGCACGACCCGCCCGTAGTGCGCGAGGGCTTCATCGAGGTCGCCGCGGATTTCCGCCGAATATCCGGTCGCGTATTCGGCCAGGGCTTCCGCCTTGTGGTCCTCGGCGGGCGTCAATCCGAGTGGCGCAACCGCAGCAGACCGGGCCTGGCCGCCCGGATTCCCAGAGGGACCGGTCGCGCAGCCGGCAACCAACAATGCGCCTGCCAGCGCAACCGCCCGCGCGCGCGCGCTTGCCTTCCACCGAAACATATACCCGATGTGAAACTCCTAACGATTTCTCTTCTTGTGACGCATCGCCTTCAAGCGTTTACGGCGCTTGTGTTTGTTGATCTTCTGCTTGCGTCGTTTTCTCAGTGACCCCATGCGGGCCTCCTTGTTGGTTGCAAAGTCAATCCGTGGGCCAACCTTAGTAAATCACCTTGTTCAACGGATATTCAATAATACCCTCAGCCCCGGCATCTTTCAACTGCGGGATGATTTCGCGCACGACCCGTTCGTCGATGATCGTTTCCACCGCCACCCAGTCCTCCCGCGACAACGCCGAGATCGTCGGGTTGCGCAACGCCGGCAGGTTCTTCAGCAACGCCGGCAGCCTGGCGCGCAGGATATTCATTTTCAAGCCGACCTTTTCCTCGGCGGCCAGCGCCCCGCGCAGCATCAGGGCCATGGTCTCGATCTTCTTGCGCTTCCACTGGTCGTCCCAGGCCTTGTGGTTGGCGATCAGTTGCGGAAAGCTGGACACGATGGTCTCGACGATGCGCAGGTTGTTGGCCCGCAGCGACGAGCCGGTCTCGGTCAATTCGACAATCGCATCGACCAGCTCCGGCGCCTTCACTTCGGTCGCGCCCCAGGAGAACTCCACGTCCGCCGTCACGCCGTTTTTCTTCAGCCAGCGGCGCGTCATCTCGACCAACTCGGTGGCGATGCGTTTGCCCTGCAGATCCTTGACCGACTGAACCGGCGAATCGTTCGGGACGGCCAGCACCCAGCGGGCGGGATTGGTCGTCTGCTTGTTGTAAGCGATTTCGCCGACGACGTGCACGTCGCTGGCGTTCTCGGCAATCCAGTCCGCGCCGGTCAGGCCCACGTCCAGAAAGCCGTGCTCGACGTAGCGGCTGATTTCCTGGGCGCGGATCAGGCGCAACTCCAGTTCCGCGTCATCGGTGCGCGGCACGTAACTGCGGCTGCTGGTGGAGATTTTCCAGCCGGCCCTCGCCATCAGGGCAAAGGTGGATTCCTGCAGGCTGCCTTTCGGCAACCCGAATCGCAACGTTTTCTTCGCTGTCTTATCGCTCATAATCTTCCCACTCACTCCAAAATTCTGACCACGCGACCTTCAAGTTTCAGTTTGCCCTCGGCGAACCACCGGATCGCCTCGGGGTAAACGTTATGCTCCGCCAACTGGATCCGCTGATGCAACGACTGCGGCGTATCGTTCGCAAAGATCGGCACCGGCTGCTGCAGGATGATCGGTCCCGAATCCACGCCGTCATCCACGAAATGCACCGTGCACCCCGTCACTTTCGCGCCGTGTTGCAGCGCCTGTTCCCACGCGCGCAGTCCCGGAAACGCCGGCAACAACGACGGATGCACGTTGATGATCCGTCCCGCGAACGCGCGCAGCAGCGGCGGTTTCAACAGGCGCATGTACCCCGCCAGCGCGACCAGTTCGACGCCCGCGTCGCGCAACATCGTGACCGCCCGCTCTTCCAGTTCGGGCTCGAGCTTCGTCTTGAACCGGCTCGGGCCGATGAACCGGGCCTCGACGCGGCGTTTCCGCGCCCGTTCGAGGATTGGCGCATCGGCCACATCGCTCAACACCAGCGCGACGCGCCCGGGAATCCGTCCCTTGGCGCACGCCTCGAGGATCGCCTCGCAATTGGAGCCAGTCCCCGAGCCGAGCACCCCGATACGGAAATCCGCGCGAGTCACTGCCCGTTTCTAGTCGATGGACGGACAAAACACAAGTGCTGAGAGGAGAGGGGCGGTGGTGAGGGAAAGGGGAGGGGCCTGTGGCAGTTTGTTGCTCGTGCTGGGAACCAAACGCAGGCTCTAGTGCCGCTTTCGGCTCCGAAGACTCGGCTTCGCACGCTACACCAGCGCTCCAATCTCGGATGCGCTGGGGACAGCGCACGCTACACCGTCTAATGCAATTGTCAGTAATGAGCCGTGGGCTGATGCGTGGCGAACCGGGTCGGGGCGGTGGATTCGGCTGGATTGCGACCTGGGATACTGCGTGGTCGCGTCTCGCTGCCGTCGCAGCTCGGCTTTTGGGTTGACATGGATATCCGCTTCCGATAACGTCTGGGGTAGTTGTTTGACATAGGGAAACGGGCCGGTGAAAGGCCGATGGATCGATGGTTCATGGTTCATGGCTCATGGAGTTGGTACTGCAAGGCGGCATCGAGCAGGACCCTTGAGAGGGAAGGGGGGACGCAAAAAAAGTGAAAATTGTAAAACGAACCCAAGTTTGTGCAGGCCGGCGTGGAAAACTTACTTCCAGAAAGCCAAAAACGAAGCCATTTCCGGCCCGTTTTTGGGGCTGGAAATGGGTGGAGGGGTGGCTGTTTTTGCGCATCTTTGCGGCCGGATGTGCCTGACGCCCCGCGCTACCTGGCTTTCAGGGTCACGGTGCCGGTTTGGACGAAGTGGTATTGCTGGTGGCTGAAGCGGGTGCAATTCACGTCGTAATGGATTTGGAGGCTTCCATCGCCCAGAACGGCAAACGTGACGTCGTTGAAGGCGGTGAGATCCATGGGCTGGTTGTTGGCCGCCGCATAGTTGCCGAATTCCTGGTACGTTTGCGGCCAGCGGCCAACCGAGGAACGAAACGTCTTGGTCGCGGTGATGAGTTGCTGCACGTTGGCACGGGCGAAGGCAACCACTTGAGCCTCGTTGCGTTGGTAATCCCGGAGAGCGGCTTGATAGGCCTTTTCGCGCGGTGAGGCGCAGGCGATGACGAACAAAAGCGAAAGGGCCAGCAACGAGCGCTTGGCCTGCACGCTAGCACCCGACCTTGCGTATCCTGGCAATGAGACGGCTCGTCGAGAAGCCTTTGACGAACGGGAGGATGCGAATCCGGCTGCCGAGGTTGGTCAACACCGCGCGCTCACGCGCATCCAGCGTGTCCGGCCGGTAATCGCCGCCCTTGACGTACACGTCGGGCCGCACAATGGCCAGGAACCGGTGGGCGCGTTTTTGCGGGAAGATGACGACGGCATCGACGCACGCCAGCGCGGCCAGCACGGCGGCACGCTGGCGTTGGGGGACGAGCGGGCGCCCCGCGCCCTTGAGTTCGCGCACGGAGCGGTCTCCGTTGAGGCCGACGATGAGCAGATCGCCAAGAGCCCGGGCGCGCTGCAAATAGCTGACGTGCCCGAAGTGGACCAGGTCGAAACATCCATTGGTGGCCACGACGCGGCGACCGCGCCGACGCGCCGAGGCGGCCCATTGGGCGGCTTGGGGCAGGGTTAAGACTTTGACGGAAGCGGATTTAGGCATTGGTTTTTGGACTTGATTATATAGATGGGCAGTTATCTGCGCAACTGTCCACTGTCATGGAGGAAGAGCATCACGAGCACCGTAGTATCCTTGACACCGTAGGCGAGACAGTACAATCGGAAAGCCGCGACGAGACGGGGGTGGAAGTCAGGGAGTCGTTGCGGTTACCCGCGCGGACGCGGGCGGCAACGTGGGGAGTTCGAGTCGTCCAAGTGGAAGTCGTGAAGGTCGTTCGCTGTGCTGGCTACATATGAGCACGGATTGGGCTGGACTCCATGCGGAGACTGTGTTTTACGGGAATCAGGTTCGTGCTCATGAAGTGAACGGCGGGTAACAAATCGACAGGAGGAGATACAATGAGAATGGGCGTTCCGATTGCAGTGCTATTATTGATTTTCTCGGCTGTTTCATACAGTGCCGACGACAAGCCGAAGAGCGGCGCGGTTGGTGGGAAGGTGTACGCTATCTTCCTGGGGACACGGTCGTCCTACGCCTTGGAAGGGGTTGAAGCCGTGGACTTCAACGGCGTCAAATGCCTTAAAGGCCGCCACGTTGACATGACGTGGGCGGCTGGCAAGACCTGCTACATCCCGGTCGATAGGATCGACTCGATTGTGGAATACGAATCGTTCGACCAGTACAAGCAAAACCTCCACGAGTACCAAGAGAATCGACTGAAGTAGCGTGCGGCTTCGCGGCTGGATCTACTCCGCCGCAGGATGCCCAACCAAGAAAGAAGTGGGGAACCACGACGAGGCGCAAGGTGGGGCGCGCGGAGTCGTTGACGCAGTTGCCAGAGCACGAGAGCGCTAGCGTCTCGTAACGCCTAAGAGCCCGTCTGTGTCGAGGGGAACTGTTTAAGTCTGTTTAGCCTGCTTAGCCTGTTTACATCCATTGGTGGCCACGACGCGGCGACCGCGCCGACGCGCCGAGGCGGCCCATTGGGCGGCCTGGGGCAGGGTTAAGACTTTGACGGAAGCGGATTTAGACATTGGTTTTTGGACTTGATTCCGTGTCACGCTCTGACATGATGGCCGCACGTGAGGATGGCTCACCAGAGGAAGAGCGGTCAAGTGTGATTTTGGGCGGCGGGTCGCCCCGGGGTGGGGTGCCAGGGATAGCTCCGACGCCGACATCCGATGTCGGGGCTGTCGGGGTTGCTGCAGGGCGTAATTGTAGGAGGTTATGCAAGCGCTTCATTTGGCAGGGACGATAATTTATTTTACAGTTCTGGTGTGCCTGTCGTGCTACGGCATTCACCGGTACTGGATGATTTTTCTGTATTTCCGCCACCGTCGAGAAGTGCCGCAGCCAGCGGGTCGGTTCGCCGAACTCCCCAAGGTCACCGTCCAATTGCCGCTGTACAACGAAATGTACGTTGCCGAGAGGTTGCTCGAGGCGGTTGCCTCCCTCGATTATCCGCAGGACAGAATCGAGGTGCAAGTGCTTGACGATTCGACGGATGAAACGACGGACATCGTCGCCCGTAAGGCCGCGGGGCTGCGTGAGCGGGGCTTTGACGTACACCACATCCATCGTTCCAACCGCATGGGCTACAAGGCGGGCGCGCTGGAAAACGGCCTGCAGCAGGCGACGGGAGAGTTCGTCGCGATTTTCGATGCCGACTTTGTTCCCCAACACGACCTCCTCCAAAAGACCATTCACTACTTCACGGATCCGAACATCGGCATGATCCAAACCCGCTGGGGCCACCTCAACGAACAATACTCGTTGCTCACCAAAATCCAGTCGATGCTTCTGGACGGACATTTTCTCATCGAGCAGACCGCGCGGGCACGTTCGGGGCGATTCTTCAATTTCAACGGAACCGCGGGCGTCTGGCGGCGGACCTGCATCCAGAGTTCCGGCGGCTGGCAACACGACACACTGGCCGAGGACCTGGACCTGAGTTATCGCGCGCAAATCAACGGCTGGCAGTTTCTGTTTCTGCCCGAGATTGTGACGCCTGCCGAATTACCGGTCGATATGAACGCCTTCAAGTCGCAACAGCACCGCTGGGCGAAAGGGTCGATTCAGACGAGCAAGAAGGTGCTGCCGGTGCTCTGGCGCAGCCAGTTGCCGTTCAAGGTCAAGTTCGAGGGCACCGTCCATCTCACCAGCAATTACGGCTACCTCCTGCTTCTGGTGCTCTGCATGTGCTTCCATTCGTCGGCCGCGGTGGGAACCTACCAGGCTTCGGGCGGCAATCCGTGGACGAAGATGCTGCTCGTCGATGTGCCGCTGTTTATCGCGGGGTCGGTGTCGATCAGCGCGTTCTATTTCTGCGCCCAACGCGAACTCCACGCGCAATGGTGGAAGCGGCTGATGTTTCTGCCCGTGTTGATGGCGGTGGGCGTCGGCCTCTCGGTCAACAACGCCCGTGCGGTGCTCGAGGCGATGTTCAACCATCGCAGCGAATTCATTCGCACCCCGAAATACGGTGTGTCGCGCAGCGGAGAATCGTGGGGTCACAACAAGTACCGGACGCTGCGCGGACTATACCCGTTCATCGAGCTGGCCTTTGGCGTCTACTTCACGTACCTCGTCATCCAGGCTGTCAACTACAACCAATGGATGTTTATACCGTTCGTGGTCATTTTCCAGGTTGGATTCCTCTACGTTGGTCTCATGTCGCTGCTGCAAAGTTCGGTGCGGGCCATGCGGCAGATTGACGGACCGGGTTTGGCCGTCGCCGGCGCGTAATCCTGTCGCGCTGGCGCTGAGTCTATGCCGAACGTACTCGCCCTTCAGCTCCACAGCCTGCGCGACGAAATCGCAGGGGATCCCGAAGCTATTATCCGCCGCGTCCCATCGCTGGGATTTGACGGCGTTGAGACCGCCGGGACGTATGGATGGTCAGCCGATCACTGGAGGGGAGTTCTGGCGGAAACGAAGTTGCAGGTGGTCGGCGCGCACATCGGACTCGAACAGCTTGAATCCGAATGGAAGACGCAAACGGAGTTCCAGCGCGCCATCGGCAATCGGCGGCTGATTGTTTCGTCGCTCCCCAAAGACTTCCAGACGATCGAGGGTTACTCCGAAGCCGCCAGACGGCTGGGCTCACTCGGCCGCCGCGCGAAGTCCGAGGGGTTGGCGTTGTTCTACCACAATCACGCCTACGAGTTCTCACCGGTGGCCGACGGACGCTGCGGCATGGACATTCTTCTCGCGGAAACAGATCCGTCCGCACTGGGCGTCGAAGTCGACACCTACTGGGTCGAGCGAGGGGGAGCCAACAGCCGCGATTTCATCCTGCGGAATGCCGGGCGGATTGGCATGATCCACGCCAAAGAGTTTTGCCGCGATGGACGTGATGTTCCGGTCGGACAGGGCGACGTTGATTGGAGGACCATTATCCCGCTCGCGCGAAATCGCGGCTGGCCGATCGTCGTCGAGTACGAAGCCGACAACGCCCTGGCGGCGGTCGCCGCAAGTTCGCGATATCTGCTCGGGATTTGACCGGCGATGCCGGTGAATGTTTCCTTGCCATCGGCGGGCGAAGTGGCAAGAATTCGTGTTACGGATGGAGCCACTAGGCATTATTGCAGGAAACGGTGATTTTCCCCTCATCCTGGCGCGGTCGGCACGACAACTCGGTGCGGGACCGATCGTCGCGGCGGCATTTGACGATGAAACGAACCCCGAAATCGACAGGCTCGCTGACCACGTTGACTGGATCAAACTCGGCCAGCTCAACAAACTCATCGAGGTGTTCACTTCTCGCGGTGTGAAACGAGCCGTGATGGCGGGTGGCGTTACACCATCGAACCTGTTTAAGAATCTGCGGCTGGACCTGCGCATGACGACCGTGGCGTTGCGCCTCAAGGCGCGCAACGCCGAGACGATTTTTGGGGCGATCGCCTCCGAGATGGCCAGGGATGGCGTTGAACTCATCGACCCCCGCCCATTTCTTGGCGAATCCGTACCGCAGGCGGGCGTATTGACGCGTCTGAAACCGGGCAAGGACCAGCAGGAGGACGTCGAATTTGGGTTAAGAATGGCCAAGGCGGTCAGCGCGCTCGATATCGGCCAGACGGTGGTTGTCAAGAGGGGTACGGTGCTTGCCGTGGAAGGCTTTGAAGGCACGGATGACTGCATCCGGCGCGGCGGCATGCTGGCGGGCGAAAAGGGCGGCTCGGTGGTGGTCAAAGTCAGCAAGCCAAACCATGATTTCCGGTTCGATATACCGTGCGTTGGCGAAAAGACGATTGAATCATGCCGGGCCGGGCGGGTCTCCGTGATGGCGATGGAAGCCGGACGGAGCCTGCTTCTTGACAAAGACAAACTTCTAACAGCGGCGAACGAGGCGGGGATTTGCCTCGTGGCGGTTCATCGCGAGGGCGACTCACCACGAGCGGTGCCTTCCGAATGAGCGAGATCCTCAGAGTGGGCGTCGTGGGGGTCGGGCATCTTGGCTCCCAGCACGCGCGCATTTATTCCGAGTTGGCCAAACGCTCCAACGGACAATGCTCGTTTGTGGGCGTTTGCGACACGGACAGCATCCGCGTGCGCGCCCTCACCGAAAAGGTTGGCGGTGGGACATTCGACAACGCGGCGGAACTGGCGGATTTCGTGGATGCCGTCAGCGTGGCGACGCCCACCGAGACGCATTACAAGGTGGCGCGCGTGTTTCTGGAACGCGGCAAGCACGTGCTCGTCGAGAAACCGATCACCGACAGCCTGCAGCAGGCCGAAGAACTGGTTGGCCTCGCGCGGAAGAACAAATGTATGCTGCAGGTCGGCCACATCGAGCGGTTCAATCCTGTGATGCGGTATCTCAACGACGTCTTGCAGGAGGCGCGGTTTATCGAAGTGCATCGGCTCTCGCCGTTTCCGGGTCGCTCCACCGACATCGGCGTTGTCCTTGACCTGATGATTCATGATCTTGATGTTGTCCTCTCACTGGTGAAAGCGCCCTTGGCGGCGGTGGACGCGGTCGGTATCCCCGTGCTGAGCGAGAGCGAGGACATCGCCAACGCGCGGCTGAAATTTGCCGATGGTTGCGTGGCCAATATTACCGCCAGCCGCGTGTCGGCGGAACGGATGCGGAAGATTCGGATCTTTGGCCGCACGGAACACGGGGCTGCGTACATTTCGCTCGATTACATGAAGCAGGAGGGTGAACTCTACCGTGTTGCCGCCGAGGACGCCCAGGAATCAGGTTTGCTGAAGAAGCTGCTGGCGGGCCGACACGCCAGCATTGTCAGCGAGTTCGCGGGCCGCAAGATCGTCCGCGAACCGGTGCCCATCGAGCGCGACGAACCCCTCAAACTGGAGTTGCAACATTTTATCGAGTCGATTCGTCTCCACCGTGACCCGCTTGTCACCGGCGAAGCCGCCAAACAAGCTCTCGAACTCGCGATGGAAATTACCGGGCAGGTGCGGCGTGGATGAGTCTCGTCCACGTTGCTTACAATGACATCGAAGATGATCATGTTCATTGCCGGGGAAGCGTCGGGGGACGCTCATGCCGCGGAAGTGATCAAGTGTCTGCGTGTCCAGGCGCCTGAGATACAGGTCTTCGGCGCGGGCGGGCCGAACATGAAGGCCGCGGGGATGGAATTGTTGCTCGACTTGACGGAGCACGCCGTGGTCGGTTTGGTGGAAGTGCTCAAGAATTACGGCAAGTTCCGCCGCATCTTCTGGGACATGGTACGCGAGGCGGAGAACCGCCGGCCGGACGCGGTCGTGTTGGTGGATTTTCCGGGGTTCAACCTGCGGTTCGCCGCACAGATGAAAAGGCGCGGGATCAAGGTCATCTACTGCATCTCGCCGCAGTTGTGGGCCTGGCACGCAAGTCGCGCAAAACAAATCGAGCGTGACGTGGATTTGATGCTGACGATTTTCCCGTTCGAGAAAGACTGGTATGCCAGACACGCGCCGAAATTGCGGGTCGAGTTTGTGGGGCACCCATTCGCTGAAAGGATGGGGGACGAAGGCGGCGGGACAAAACGCGAAGAAAACCTTGTGCTTCTCCTGCCGGGCAGCCGCGTGCGGGAAGTCGCGAAGATTTGGCCGATCATAAAACAAATCGTGGACAAGTTGCCGCCGGACACGAAATTTGTCGCGGCGGCGGTGAACGAGCCGACAGCGGCGATGATCAAACACCCGCGCGTGACCGTGGAACTCGGCAAGGCCCACGAATGGATGCAGCGCGCGACGCTGGCGATCACCGCGAGCGGCACGGCCACCATGGAGTGCGCATTCTACGATTGCCCGATGATCGTCGTGTACAAAGTCAACTGGCTGACGTATCTGGTCGGGCGCATGGTCGTGACCGTCAATTGGCTTGCCATGCCCAACGTCATTGCCGGACGCGCCATCGTTCCCGAATTCATCCAGCACGACGCGAAACCGGATCGAATCGCCGCCGTTGCGCGCGAACTTCTGGAGAATGTCTCAAAACGCGACGCCATGCGGCAGGAACTGGCGGTCGTCGTGAACGCTCTCGGTGGCGCCGGCGCAAGCGCGCGTGCGGCGCAACTGATTCTCTCCACGATGGAACGCTAACCGACGCGAATGATTCGCGGATTAATTCTTCCTCGTCAAAAAGAAATCGGCGATGGCAGCGAGCGGAGTTGCGCGAGAGCCGAACGGCTTTAGCTGTTTGTGCGCGTCGGCGATGAGGTCGGCAGCATACTGTTTGGACTTGTCGAGGCCGAGGACGGTGGGGAAGGTGGACTTGTTGTTCTTCTGGTCGGCGCCCACGCTCTTGCCCATGATCTCCTTTGTGCTCGTGGCGTCGAGGATGTCGTCGATGACCTGAAACGCAAGGCCGAGGTCTTGGCCGTAGCGGGTGAGGCGCTTGAGCTCCGCAGGACTGGCATTCCCTGCCATCGTGCCGAGACGGATCGACGTCGTGATAAGCGCCGCGGTCTTATTGAGGTGCGTTGTTTTTACCTCCTCAAGGCTCGCATGACGCTCTTCGTTTTCGAGGTCTTGCACCTGCCCAGCAATGAGCCGCAGGCTGCCCGCAGCAAACGCGAGGTCGCTCACCAACACCTGTACCGGATAGCGCTTCGGCGGCTTGGCCTTCGCAACCATGGCAAACGCCTCGGTCAACAATGCATCGCCCGCGAGCACAGCGATACCCTCACCAAACACTTTGTGGTTCGTCGGCTTTCCGCGTCGCAAATCGTCGTCGTCCATGCACGGCAAGTCGTCGTGGATAAGCGAGTACGTGTGAATGCACTCGATGGCGCAAGCCAGAGGCATGGCCACCGCGGCTTTACCGCCCACCGCTTCACATGCGGCGAGGCACAACACGGGCCGAATGCGTTTGCCGCCCGCAAAAACGGAATACCGCATCGCCTTGTGAATCGTCGCCGGCGCGGCGGTTTCGGGCGGCAAAAGCCTGTCGAGGGCGGCATCGACCACCGCACACGTGTCTGCAAGGTACTGGTTCAAGGGGAAAGTCGCAGGGGATTTCAATCGCGGTCCTCGGTTCGAGGGCGTATGGTACGGGACGCGCGCGTTTTTTCAAGCGAAAGTTTGATTCACCGTCGCCACGACGAAGCGCTGGAATTCGGGGTTGACTTGGTGTATTGAATTGCTTGATAACCATGCGTTTTCTTTATGCCGACGTACGAATACGAATGTCAAAAATGTGGGCATCATTTTGAATTGTTTCAATCGATCAAGGATGCACCGAGGAAGACCTGTCCGAAGTGCCGCGGACGCGTGAAGCGGTTGCTTGGGACGGGAGCCGGGGTTATCTTCAAGGGCTCGGGCTTTTACAGTACGGATTATCGCAAGCCGGGCTATGCCGAGGCGGCGAAGAACGACCGTGGCACGACGACGAATGCGTCGGCGGCTTCCAAGCCGGAAGCGGCAAAGTCGAGCGGGACGAAGAAGTTGCCCAAATAAGGACTAATCTATGATTGTTTGTTCAAAGTGCGGGTACGATAACGAGTTGGGCCGGATATTTTGCCATTCATGCGGCGCGAAGCTCGATCTCACGGAAATCAAGTCGCCCAGCCAGGGCGGCAAATCGCTGAGGAAGAGAATCAAAGGTGGAGCAGGAAAGCTCGTCTCCCGAGTAGTGTCCATCGCGATCCTGGCGGTCGTTGTTGTGGCCCTGTTTCTCGCCTGCCAGGTGCCGAACATTCGTCCCATCAGCACTTCCAGTGAAGATCTGGTCCTGTCCGACAAAAAGCGGGCCGCGCTGGACAACCTTGTCGTTGAGAAGACGCCCAACAGCATCGCCGTCACGGAAGGGGAGTTGAATTCGTTCATCCAAACCCTTGGTTTTCAAGGTGGCTCGGCGGGCACGTTGCAAGTCGTCCCGACCAAGTTGCAACTCGAACTCGGCGACGGAGTAGTCACGGCCGTGTTCTTGGGCAAACTTCACGTTGCCGGTTCGGTAGAAAAGCAGATTTACCTTAGCTACACGGGCGTGCCCACGATTGAGGATGGCCACTTCGTTTTCAAGCCAACGGCAGGCGCGGTGGGGGCATTGCCCATAAGTTCATGGCTTCTGGTGAAGACAGGGCTGTTTGACCATTGCTTTGCCAAGCTGTTTGTCAACTTGGACAAGGAGAAGCAGGTGCTCGACTCGCTCTCGTCGATCTCCGTCACGTCAGAATCGGCTGTGTTGAATTATCAGCCGCACTAGCTCCGCATCTGGCGCTCATGAACGCGCTACGGTCAGGCACGTGGTTGGCAGCCGCGATTGCCGCGCTGACGCAACCCGTGACCGCCGCCGTATCGACGCCCACGAATGCGCTCGTGAGCACGGTCAGTGCCTCCCACCAGTTCGTCGCCTGCGCCAGCGACCGGCTTCTCCCCTCCGCGCTGTGCGCGTATGCCGAGCGCGTCAAGCGGGAATGGCTCAGGCGAATGGACGTGGCCGACAACTGGCGCGACCCGGTTGTGCTGCTCGTGCAGAATCGGCAACCGGGGCAGAGCGACGCGCCGCCGGTGTCGATGGCTGTGCTTCAAACCGACGAACACCTCGAATATCGGATTCGTTGTCTGGTGCCACCGCCGATCGACCGGGAGGAATTGTTGCCGACCATGGTGGACGCGTTGTGCTCGGAATGGGCGAGCCGGGAGCAGGCAACGGTGCCGGGCAAGCCGTATATTGTGCCGGACATACCGCTCTGGCTGGTGGAAGGTCTGGCGGCGTCGATCGCCGGCCGTTACGAGCCTCTGCTATCCGTCTCGAAGCGGTCCGTGACGGGCGGATCGTCCCAGCAGGCAAGGGACCTGCTCGAAGCGAAAACTCTCCCCGCTGGTTCCGCGGATGGTCAACTGTTTCAGGCAAATGCGTGGATATTTACCGAAGGCCTGCTGGGATTGCACAATGGATCGCGCAAGATGCGGAGTTTCCTGTCGGAACTCGGTGCGCAGAAGGTGGCCAGCAACGCCTTCTGGAAGGTCTATCATGGCGATTTCCCCAACACGACTGCGCTGGAAAAATGGTGGAGTTTGGAATTGGTGGGTCGCGCAGCCATGTCCGTCGCGCAGAACCTGTCGGTGGAAGAGACCGAGCGGGATTTGGACGCGATCCTGGTGACGAGGCTTGGCCCCACCAACGGACGCAGAGGAATGCCCGGCGAAACCGATGTAGCCATTGCTGATCTCTGGCGGTACGCGGGTGTCCCGTGGCTGAGGGACTTGTTGAAGCTCAAGATCGACCGGATCGGCGCGTTGCGAGGTGTGGCGCATCCATTGTATCTGGCGGTATTGGACGAGTACATGGAAGCGCTGGCCTGGCTCCAACGGGGGAGCGTGACCCGATTTCATCGCGCTCTAAGCCGCGCCCAGGCCGCGCAGGCGGTCGCGGACAAACGGTCGCACGGGATCACCGCCTACTTGGACCAAGCGGAACGCATCTACGCGCCAGAACCGATTTCGAATGCCTTCCGTGGCTATTTTCAAACCTTTGATCAACTTGAGAAACTGGAAAGGGAACGTCACAGCTCGATCAGTGATTATCTCGACAAGTTCGATCACTGAAGCGCGCCCAGAAGCGCCCGGACTTTGTCGCGCTGCTCTCGCAACTGCTGCTGCCTGTCCCGTTCGCGCTGCACGGCAATTGGGGCTGCCTTACTGACAAAACTCTCATTCGCCAGCTTCGCATCCGTGGCGGCCAGTTGCTTGTCGATGTCAGCCAGTTGCTTGGTGAGCCGCTGACGCTCCACTTCGATGTCCACTGCGCCCATCATGAAGATTGTCGCAGAATTTGTGACGCGACTCGGGTCGGCGCTGGCGGCATGGCTGTTCGTGATCGTTACGTTACAATTACCGATTAGTCGTAGGATTGTTATGCGGTCTTCAGCTGTGAGTCGCTGCTTCTTATCCTCGACGATGAAATTCACCATTGTCTTAGGCGAGATTCCGTACTCGTTACGCAACTGCCGGGCCGCGCCGACCACTTCGTAAATACTGTTCACTTGTGCGGCCAGTTCAGCCGTCGCGCCCTCCACTGCCTGCGGTTGCGGCCATTCCGCAAGTTGTATCGTGTCAGCCCCGGCCCACATCCCTCTCCACAATTCCTCTGTGATGAACGGGGCGAACGGATGAAGCAGGCGCAGGATGTTCCTTAGCACCTTGTCGAGCACGGTGATGTTGGGTGCGACTTTGCTCGCCTCGATGTACCAATCGCAGAAATCGCCCCACACAAAATCATAGAGTTCCTTGGCGGCTTCGTTGAACTTGTACTCGTCGAGCGCCCTGCTGACAGCTTCGACCGCCTGGTTCATCTCGAAGAGGATTTTCAGGTCGTGCACGTTATGGGGGCGTCGCGGCGGATTTGTGGCCCGTTGCATCTGGATGAATCGCGCCGCGTTCCACAGTTTGTTCATGAAGTTGCGGCCAACTTCGCAACGCTTCTCATCGAACAAAATGTCCTGTCCCTGCGGCGCGATGAGCATCAGTCCGAAGCGCAGGCCGTCGGCGCCGTACTTGGCGATCAGATCGAGCGGGTCGGGCGAATTGCCGAGCGACTTCGACATCTTGCGGCCCTGCGCATCGCGGATAATGCCGGTGAAATAGACGTTCGCAAACGGCTGCGCGTCCATGCACTCGTATCCCGCCATGATCATCCGCGCGACCCAGAAGAAGATAATATCAGGCCCTGTCACGAGATCAGTGGTTGGATAGAACTTCTTCAACAGGCTGGTCTTCTCCGGCCAGCCCATTGTGGCAAACGGCCACAGCCACGAACTAAACCACGTGTCGAGAACATCTGGGTCTTGCTGCCAGCCCTCGCCTTGGGGGGCATCGAGACCGCAATAAATCTCATCGCCTCGATACCAGACGGGGATCCGGTGGCCCCACCAGAGCTGGCGGGAGATGCACCAGTCGCGGATGTTGCGCATCCAGTGCGCGTAGGTCTTCTCCCAACGCTCGGGGTAGAACCTGATTTCGCCTTTCTCAACCGACTCAGTGGAGCGGGGGACTTGCGGATATTTCAAGAACCACTGCTCGCTCAAATAGGGTTCGATCGGGACATTCGTGCGTTGGCTGTACCCGACATTGTGCGTGTAGTCCTCGACCTTGAGCAGAAGTCCCTGCTCTGAAAGTTGCTCAATAACGGCTTCGCGACATTCAAATCGGTCGAGCCCCTCGAAATCCTCACCCGCTTCCTCGGTCATCGTGCCGTCGGGAGCGATCACCACCGTGAATGGCAACTTGTGCCGCAATGCCATCTCGTAGTCGGCCACATCATGCGCTGGCGTAACTTTCACGCAACCCGTACCGAACTTCGGATCGACCGCTTCGTCGGCAACGACAGGAATCTCCTTGTTGCGCAGTGGAAGCAGAACCTTGCGACCGATGAGATGCGTGTAGCGCGCATCCGTCGGATTGACCGCGACCGCTTCGTCACCGAGCATGGTTTCTGGACGAGTGGTGGCGACAACAACGAATTGTTCCGAATCAACAAGTGGATACTTGAAGTGCCACAGATGCCCCTGTGTTTCCGTCATGATGACTTCTTCGTCGGAAAGCGCGGTGTGACCAGCGGGATCCCAATTGACCATTCGTTTCCCGCGGTATATGGAGCCTTTCTTGTAGAGATCGACGAAGACCTGCAAGACGCAGCGCGAGTAGGCCTCATCCATCGTGAACCGCTCGCGCGACCAATCGCACGAGCAGCCGAGCTTCTTCAGTTGCTTGATAATGATTCCGCCGTGCTTTTCCTTCCACTCCCAGACCTTTTCGAGAAACTTCTCGCGACCGAGATCGTCGCGATGCTTCATGACACCCTGTTTGCGGAGCGTCTTTTCCACAACAATCTGCGTGGCGATCCCCGCGTGGTCGGTGCCGGGCAGCCAGAGCACCTCATAGCCCTGCATGCGCTTGCGACGGCACACGATGTCCTGAAGCGTATTGTTGAGCACATGGCCCATCGTCAACACGCCCGTCACGTTCGGCGGCGGGATGACGATGGAATAGGCGGGCTTGGTGGACGCGGCATTGGCGGTAAAGCAACCCTTCGCCACCCATTCGGCGTACCATTTGTCCTCCACCTGCTTTGGCTCGTAAGCCTTCGGAATTGCTGTCGGCGTTTTGCTCATGCGGCGGCAAACTATGCGAACACTTCGCCGGATTGGCAAGCCCTGAAAATCTTCGGACGCCTCGGCCCGACGAGCCATCTTGAATGCCGGTAGTGCGTCAGTTTGAAAATCTGGGGGCTTGAATCTCGCCGGATACCTGCCATGATGCAGGTATGCCTAAGCGGTCAAGGAAGCCAAAGAAGCCCGAACCGGATATAAACCAGCTTGCCGCGCATATCGTGGCACAATCCACTAGGCAGACTCAGCCCGACCAGCCCAAACCCGAAAAGAACCCGGCTGCGGTGGCGTTGGGTAGGCTTGGGGGATTGAAGGGCGGGAAGGCGAGGGCCAAGAAACTCAGTTCTCACAAACGTGCAGAAATTGCACGAAAAGCGGCAGAATCCCGCTGGTCAAAACCTCGCTAAAATGCACAAAAATGGGCGATTTGCAAGACTTGTTGCATTTGTGCAAAAAATACTTGCAAAGTATACAGGTTCCTGTAGGTTCTCTTGCGAGAGAACCGGAAACACCCGAGCGATACTTGACATGGCATTTGGCATGCGTACATGGAAACGAAACCGAACCGGTGGGAAGTAGACGACGCATACGCCAGTCGAAACAAGTTTAAGAAATTTTCGGAAAGACATGGCCGAGAATACGATTCGCTCTTTGCCAATCTAGACAAGATTCTGGATATTCTGAATAGCGGTCACAAAGTGGGTTCATTCGGTGTCGGCTTTTTCAGGTCAGAGAGCGACGGCGTATTTAGAATTGGACAGAAGCATTTTCCGGGTGCGAAGGAAAGCAGGTTGTATGTGTATCCTGATCCGCAAACATTGAAAGTGTACCTGCTGGGAATTGGCACCAAAGAAACACAATCAGACGACATTAACGAGGCAAAGAAAACGGTCGAAGTAATAAGGGCCGGAGGACAAGCAAATGAGCACGTACCGAACAGCGGCGGCGGCGGCAGCAGCACTAGCGGAAAACCCGCAAGTTGAGCAGCGCGTCAACGATGAGACGCTGCGCAATCAGCTTATTTCTACGCTGATAGATTTGCGTCTGTCCAAGAACATCACCCAACAGCAAGTTGCGGAATACATGCAGGTTGACCCTAGTACCGTTTCCCGGTTTGAATCCGGGGACGATGCTCAGTATAGCGAGATTCTTGGCTATCTCGGTGCGCTGAATCTTGGCATGAGCATTATGTTCTGCGACCCATCACTTCCTGCTGCCGAACAGATCAAGCAGTGCGTATTCGAGATTCACAGGCACCTAGAGAGCTTGGTTAAATTGGCGCAGAGCGTCAAAGACGACCCTGCCATTGTCAGCAAAATACATGAATTTTGTGGTGAGGTTCTTTTCAACTTTGTCGTGGGCTTTGAAGATAATGTCAATAGGCTTCCCGCCCTTGAAATACCAGCGAAGTCTCCAGCACCTCAATTGACTGCCGCCAAGCATACGGCCCCACAATCGGTGGTCGAAACCCGCTGCTGATAGGCAGAAATTCTGCCGATCAAAAAAGACAGCCCCTTATGCTTTTATGCTTGACCGCTCAAGCATAAGATGCTAGTGTAAAACCATGAACAAGCTGAGTAGAGAAAAACAAGTTGCGGTGGTTGCCGCGCTGGTCGAAGGCAACTCCATGCGAGCCGTGCAACGGCTGACGGGTGTGGCACAGAACACCGTAGTCAAGCTGCTGGTCGATTTGGGCCGGGCCTGTGCCAAGTATCAGGACGAACACCTGCGCGGGCTGACCTGTACCCAGATTCAATGTGACGAGATTTGGTCTTTTTGCTACGCCAAAGAGAAGAACGTGCCGGACAACCTCAAGGGCAAGTGGGGCTACGGTGACGTGTGGACTTGGGTTGCGGTTTGCGCTGACACCAAACTTGTTCCTTGCTGGTTGGTCAGCAGCCGGGATGCAGGCGCCGCTTACCACTTTATGCACGATCTCAAGAGCCGTCTAATCAATCGGGTGCAACTCACAACGGATGGACACAAGGCGTATCTGTCAGCGGTCGAGGATGCTTTCGGCTCTGAGATTGACTATGCCATGCTGGTCAAGATGTTTGGTGCGCCGACAGGAGTTGAGCACCACTACAGCCCCCCGGTGTGCACCGGATGCACCACACTGCGCGTATCGGGCAATCCTGACCCTCAGCATGTCAGCACCAGCTACGCAGAGCGGCAGAACCTCACAATGCGTATGCAGATGCGCCGGTTTACCCGGTTGACCAACGCTTTCTCAAAGAAGGTCGTCAATCTTGAGCACGCGGTTGCTCTGCATTACATGCACTACAACTTTTGCCGAATCCATCAGTCGTTGCGCGTGACGCCAGCAATGGAAGCAGGTGTTGCCGATCACGTTTGGGACTTGGCAGAAATCGTAGCTTTGCTAGACTAGAGTAATGGCTGACCCGATCACTGGGCTGAACCTATTTGACAGGTGGCTTACGGAACACGGCAACGCAGTGTTATCCGCCGAAATGACCAAGTATCTTCGCCAGAAAATAGCCGACTTGCAGGAAGATCATGCGCGTGAAGTAGCGAAGTTGAAGGCAGAGCAGCAGCAATCGAATACGGAACATGCGAAAGAAATCGCGCACCTCAACCAGATTCATGCCGAAGAAATGTCGAAACTTGAAGGCGCGATAGCGGAGCTTCAGAACCCAAAGCCTGTAGCGAAACCGAAGGTCACTGAAGGAGAGGAATCGCTTATTCGGCTCATGGTAGCGGTCGGGGGTACCGCCAGCGTCGAGGGAATGGCCAGAAAGCTGGCAGTTGCCCTTGCAAAAGCTCAGTATTTTGCGAACAATCTTGAGCGTCGAGGTTTTGCAAAAGTTGCTTCCTTCAATTACCTGACCGGGGAAACCAATTTGGGGCTTACTCCTGCCGGAAACGCATATGCCGTTGAGAACGGTCTTGCCGATGATGTTCCGCCTCCAGCCCCGACCAGTGGCCCGCGCAGGGGGTAATCTGTTCTCGGTTGTTCCCATATCTGCTATCCTCCGCATTAGGAGCAGCATCATTGCCGACACCTCGCCTTAAAGAAGGCTGCGGATTAGCGGATTTTACGGCTGGTCAACTGAGGCGGGAAAACTATCTGCTTTCAAACTGACGCACTACCTGAATGCCGCGCCGCTTGCGCAGCCCAACCCCAGCGTGTATCCTGCAGGCAGTCATGACCAACGAAGAACGCAAGTCGATTGTGGGAGAATTGCTGGCCAAGGGCCAGACGCTTTCGCAAATTCAGGATTACCTTCACAAGGAAAAGAACGATCCGATCACCTACATGGATCTGCGGTTGTTGTTGTCGGAGATGCCCAACGCAAAGTTGCCCGAGAAAGAGCCGCGCAAGACGGTGTTGCCGACCCCCGGCACGCCAGCCAGCGCGGGAACGAAAGCCGCGCCAAAGGATTTGGCATCCCCGGCCGCCACCAAAGAACCAACCGCGGGTGGCCGCCTGTCGATCAGCGTTGATCAGATGCCTGCGCCGGGCTCGATGCTGAGCGGCTATGCGCGATTTTCCTCGGGTGCCAGGGCGCATTGGTTCCTCGATGAGATGGGGCGACTGGGGATCGATCCCGAACTGGGCACCGGCAAGCCGACCCAGGCCGACATGCAGGAGTTCAGCAGCGAACTTCGCCGCCTGTTGCAGCAGACGGGCGGAATGTGATTGGCCGCTCTCCATAAAGATGCGGAGTTGTCAGCGAGATTCTGACGCTGCGAACTCGGAGCCCAGTATTCCATGGGCGTCCACGTCGTAGAACTTGTCCCATTTCTTGACGTGTTCGCGCAGCCGGCCTTCGTGGCGCATTCCCAGTTTTTGCATCACGCGACCGGAGGCGGGATTGTGGCTCAGGTGGTGCGCGTGGACGCGATGAAGGCGGAGTTCGGCAAAGGCGTATCGCAGCACGGCGTGCCCGGCTTCGGTGCAGTAGCCGCGGCCCCAATAAGGTTTGCCAATCCAGTAACCCATCTCGGCATTTTCCTGGGCGAGGTTGAGAGTGAGACCGATGGCCCCGATCAGCTCGCCGCCGCCCTTCCGCGCAATGGCAAACACAATCTCCTGACCCTTCTCGAAGCGGTCTTGATGCGTGCCGATCCATTGCTCGGCCATGCCGTCTTCGTAGGGGTGGGGGATATTCTTCGTCGTCGCCGCAACGGCCCGGTCTCCCGCGAGCAGTTGCACATGCGGCGCGTCGCTCATTTCAAATGGACGGAGGACCAGCCGTTCCGTCTCAAGCGTGGGACGGCTCTTTGGAGATGATGTCTCCAAGGCGCACCTCTCCCTCATGAACCACGCGGGCGTACAACCCGCGAAGTCGCAGCGCGAGGCCCTCCGGCGAATTCGCCAGGTCCCGCATCGCCTTGCCGTATCGGCGCTCGAACTTGCTGCAACCGGTGTGCGGGCAATCGGTAACTTCAATCACCGCCTGACCGATGCGCAGACGCGTGCCGGGCGGAAGATTGCTCTGCTGCAGGTCGAGATCCACGATCAGGTTGTCACCCGCGAGATTCATGCGCTCCGCGCCGCCCGCGATCGCTTCGAGATACCGCGCGTTCATCACGGATACCTGTGACAGGGGGTTCGGGTTGGGTTTGAGGCTCCAGCGGTCGCCCTCGACTCCGTTGGCCAGGCTGACGATCACCTGCGACGGCGTTCGACGCTGCTCATTCGGCAACCGCAGCACAATCAGCTTCAGCACGCCATTGTCCTTCGGACTGGCGCGAACCGAGTCAATAATAGCGCGGGAATCCATATTGGAGATGCTTCGCTTCGTTCCGGATGATCTTGCTCTTGGCGACCGGAGCAAGGTCACTTCCGCTTCTCATCCTTGAAGAGTTTGTACTCGACGGAGTCCACCAGCGCTTCCCAACTGGCCTCGATGATGTTGTCATGCACGCCAACCGTGCCCCACGTGTCCTTGCCGTCCGTGCTCTCGATGATCACCCGCGTCTTGGCGGCTGTGCCAGTCCCACTGTCGAGAATACGCACCTTGTAATCGATCAGTTGGACCCTGGCGATGGACGGGTAAAAGCTCGTCAGGGCCGCGCGCAGGGCGTTGTCCAATGCATTGATGGGACCATCGCCCTCCGCCACGGTATGGTACGGGCTTCCGTCGACCTCAAGTTTCACGCTGGCCTCGACGGTTTCACGGCCGTCTTCGCCATGCTTGTCCATGATGACACGATACCCGTGCAATTTGAAAAACGGTTTGTGTTGCTTGAGCAGTTTCTGCACGAGGATGTGGAAGCTGGCGTCCGCGGCTTCGTATTCATAACCCGCGTGTTCGAGCTGTTTGAGCTGTTGCAAGATGTCGCGGACCTCGGGCGTGTCCTTGCTCAGGTCCATGCCCAGTTCGTGCGCCTTCATCAAAATGTTGCTGCGACCGCTGAGTTCGCTCACCAGCACGCGGCGATGGTTGCCCACGGTCTCGGGCTCGATGTGCTCGTAGCTGCGCGCGACCTTCTCGATGGCGTTGACGTGGATCCCGCCCTTGTGCGCGAACGCCGTGGCGCCCACGAACGGCTGGCGAATGTCGTGACGCACGTTCGCCAGGTCATCGACGAACATCGCCAGGTCGCGAAGCTTGCGGATGTTCTCCTTCGTGATGCAGTCGTAGCCCATCTTGAGCACGAGACAGGGCATCACGCTGGTCAAATTGCAGTTGCCCGTGCGCTCGCCGTATCCGTTGATGGTTCCCTGGACCTGCACCGCGCCCGCGTCGATGGCCGCCAGCGCGTTCGCGACGCCCACGCCGGAATCGTTGTGGGTGTGGATGCCCACGGCGCATTTCATCCGCTTCACGATCTCCGCCGTCACCCGCGCCACTTCGCCCGGCATCGTCCCGCCGTTGGTGTCGCAGAGCACAACGATATCCGCGCCGGAATCCTGTGCCGCCTTCAGCGTCGCCAGCGCGTAGCGCGGATCGTCTTTGTATCCGTCGAAGAAATGTTCCGCGTCGTAGACGACTTCCTTGCCGTGCTCCTTGAAGAACCGCACGGAGTCGCCGATCATCGCCAGGTTCTCCTCGGGCGTCGTGCGGATCACCTCGGCCACGTGCAACGACCACGTCTTGCCGACCATCGTCACCACCGGCGTGTTGGCTTTCACCAACATGTCGATCTGCGGGTCGTCCTTGCACTTGGTATTCGCGCGGCGCGTGCTGCCAAACGCCGCGATCTTCGCGTGCTTGAACTTCCGCCTGGCCGCCTCGGTGAAGAAATCCATGTCCTTGGGATTCGACCCGGGCCACCCGCCCTCGACGTAGTCGATCCCAAACGCGTCGAGCCGTTCGGCAATGCGAATCTTGTCGGCGCTGGAAAATGAGATGCCTTCGCCCTGCGCCCCATCGCGGAGCGTCGTATCGTAGATTTGGATTCGTCTGCTCATGACCGGTCTACAGACTAAAACCATCCCCCACGCCCGTCAACTGCGCACTTGGAACCTGCCGCCGCGCGCCCTGAATCCGCGTCAAAACACCCCCAATCCTGTTGCGGATGGCCCAAACGAAGCCAATCCGGCAAAAACGAAGCCACGTGACAAAATGGCGCTGTATGCCACTCAAGCTTCTGTCAGTCAATCAGATCGACAAGTGCAGGCACCTCCAAACATTGGCTTCGTTTGGCAGAAACAGCGTTTTGAACTCCTTTCCCCGTGGCCACACGGCCAGGATTGCTTTTTTGCCCGTTCGCGCTGGCGAATCCTCGCTTCAGATTGTTCCCTCGGTACTTCATGGGCCGTAACCATATCGGAAAGCGATACAACAGTCAACTCCAAAATTCAAGTAACAATCGCGCGCTAGGTGACGGGAAGGGGCCCGCTGCTCGACACCCGCCACGCCGGTTGTGGCCATGGCGCTTGTTCGCCGCAGACATGGCTCTCTCGCCCTGTTTACCCTGAGGAACGCCGAAGGAGCTTCAGTGAGCTCGTCGAATCCGCCGAATAGGCCGAGTCCTTCCCGTCTGTTTGGAATTGCTCATAGCCCACAGAATGCTACACTGCAACATCCAAACAGCTTGGGAGGCGGTGATGCGAACTCGACCGGATTGCCGATCAAAGGTATGCGGCTAACGGAGTACGTCTGAGCCGTGGGAATTGTGCCTCCACCCAACTCAAAGAATCGAGAAGTTACCGGCTTAACAGGCATGAGACCGCAAGCACAGAATGGCTTCCGCTCAACTTTTTCCTTGCTGTTTCCCCCATCTGTGAGATCATAATTCCGAGGTCAATGTTTGGATTGAAGGCTCTCGCTGGCCTTGACCGAGGGTGTGTCTAGGGATGGACACGCGTTCGCAAGCCGCTGTAAACGAGTCCCTTTGCTTCAACCGGAAGTTTGAAATCGCGCGTACGATAAAACGGTAAACTTGTAGAAGGGGACGATCTAAGATTCACAAGCCAGACCCTTGGTGTAAAATTCCCCGCGCCAGGGAAGGGAGACCGCCCCAAACAAACACACAAACACATCGCCATGAAGACTCGCTCCGCACCCATCAACCGTCTCGCCCTCGCCTTTGCCCTTGCTTTCCCCCTTGCCGCCGCGTCCACCGAAGCCCTAACCACCAACAATTTCGTCGCCTTCCCCAATAATTCGACGCACAGCAATGCCTCCGTCATGGCCGCCATCGCCAACGTGCCCACCAACGTCGGCGTCGTCTATGATGCCAACGGCCAAACCAACGACATTCAAATCTGGAATTACAACGTCGGCGTTTACACCGGAGCAGTCGACATCACCTCCACACTCCAGCGGATTCGCAACAACCAATCCGTGGCCAATACCGAATCCGATGATGGCGGCTTCTTCAACTTTTCTTCCCGTGAGTTTCCCAATATCCCCCGCAAGGGAAACAATTATTACATGGAATTCATGGTCTGGCCTTTCATGAATCTCACCAATGGCCAGTACTACACCGGCACCAATGCCTATGGTGTCATGAGTTATCCGGGCGCCATGCGCCTCCTGGTCGGTCTCGGCGGCGAGGTCTATTTTACCGGCGACCACTACGGCGAGGATGGCCCACAGCAAAATGCCTATTATTTGGTCCCGTTACCCAGCCAGGCCATCGGAAACAGTTGGACCAATGCCGCCAGCGGCAAGTGGGAAAACGCCACCAATTGGAACTTCAGCTTGACCGCCCCAATTGCCGCGCCGTCGAATTGCGATCCGGCAGACCTGATCACCAATGGCAGCAGCAAGACCGTCACTCTCGATGCCTTCACGGCGGGTTACCATACAAACCTGTCTGTGCTGTCCATCAACAACCTCGTTGTTTCGGCCCCCGCTGGCTCCGTCAACACCCTTCTATTGACCAGTGGGTTCACTAATACGCTCCAGATTGCCACCAGCTTCTCCATTCTCAGTGGTGGCTCCCTGACACTGGCTGGCGGCACCATCACCGCCGGCGGCACCTACGTGACCAATAACCAGACGTTCTTTGTCGGCGATGGCACCGATGCGGCCACGTTCCAGCTCAATGGCGGTTTCCATGATTTCAACAACGGCATCGAGATTCTCTCCAACGCCGTGCTGACCGGCTGCGGCACAATCAATGGCACCGTCGTCGTCGATCCGGGTGGGATGATTCTGGCCACCTGCGGCGGGACGCTCAGCGTTACCGCAATCGTCACCAACAATGGCACCATCGTCGTCACTAACGCAACCACGATGAATTTCTATGGCCCGGTGGTCAATAACGGCCTGATCAACTCCAACGCCGGGACGGTCCAGTTCTCCTCAACCTACTGCCCGGTAACCGTCATCACCGGCAGTTCCCCCACGGGAGGCGGCTCGGCCAGCGGCGGCGGCACAGTCGCCTGTGGCTCGAGTGCGACCGTCTGCGCCACCGCAAATTTGTGTTACCAGTTCGTGAACTGGACGCTGAACGGCAACGTGGTCAGCACCTTGCCCTGCTACACCTTCCCCCCGGCCTCCAACGTGACCGTGGTGGCCAACTTCGCGCCGCTCGCGGACTACACGATCGCCACCAGCAGTTCACCTGCCGGCGGCGGCACGACCAGCGGCGACGGGACCTACGACTGCGGCGCCGACGTGACCGTGTGCGCCACCGCCAGCGTCGGCTATGTGTTCACCGACTGGACGGCCAACAGCTCCGTGGTCAGCACCTTGCCCTGCTACACCTTCACCCCCACCAACAACGAGACGTTGGTGGCCAACTTCGCGCCGTTCCAGGTCACAGGCATCAGCATCCAGACCACCAACGTCCTCCTCATCTGGCAAGCCCCCACCGGCTCCACCAATGCCCTCCAAGCGACGGCTGGAGACGAGAACGGCGGTTATGCCACCAGTGGCTTCGTCGACATATTTGCGGTCACCAACATGACCGGTACCGCGACCAACTTCCTCGACGTCAACGGTGCGACCAACCAGCCGTCGCGGTACTATCGTGTGCGGCTGGTGCCATGATGATGCATTTGCTAAGCGCAGCAGACCTTGCGGCAGGGTGCGCCCTCGCACCAACTCTATCGCCCGCCGCAGCCGCGCCAAGGTAGGACGACTCTGCCAACTCCGCATCGCAGTCCGTAGTTGCGGCCCGGCTATCTTCTCCAGTCCTTCTCCACCGCGTATAGCAGTCCGATCTGCCGCACAAACCACGCGACCCGCGGCGACCTGGATCAAGCGGAGCAGATGCATCGCAAGGCCCTCGAAATCGACAAGCGACTCGGCAACCAAGAGGGGATGGCCCAAGAGTATGGCAACATTGGCTCAATCTTGTTGAAGCGAAACAACAAAGAAGGTGCACGAGGATTGTGGATGAAGGCGCGCCAAATCTACTCCACAATGGGAGTTCGCGACAAGCTCACGCTCGTTCGAAGCATGCTGGACGAACTCGACGCCAAGAAGTGACTTGTGAAACCTGTAGGTCCGGGCTCACATTCCTGCTTTCTATAGAGGCCCGCACCCGCTCGCAGCCTGCCCCGAATTCCTTCTCGTATTCCAACCCGCCCGCATTTCAACAACCCGGTCGCCGACACTCCAGCACTCCAACGGCTGCCTCCCGAGCGACGTCGCTACATCCCCGCGATCTTGGCGGTGCGGCGGACGACATCGAACGTGCTGTCCTGGGCGATGATGTGGCCGGTCAGTTTCTTCTTGCTGTTGGCGATGATGCGGCGGCCAGCCTCGGTCTTGTCCAGATTCACCAGCGCGGTTTGAATCTTCTTCGTCAGGCCCGCATCCAACCCGATCCGCACCGCGATGGCATCGTGGGGAATGGGGTCGGTGCTCGCAATGATTGCCAGATCGTCCGACGCCATGCCGCTGTTCTTGGCGATTCCGAGTGCGTTGTCGTACGTCGCACCGGCGTCAACACGTCCATCCAGAACATCCGCAATCACTTTCTTGTGGTCGCCAGAAAAGATCGTTTCCTTGAAGAACGTATCCGGGTTGATGCCCTTTTCGACAAGCATGGCGCGTGGATAAACGTAGCCAGACGCCGATTTCGGATCGACAAACGCGAATCGTTTCCCCTTCAGATCCGTCAGCGTCTTCAGCCCGTTGTCCTTGCGGGCCACGATGATGCCGACGTAGGTGGCGGACCCATCGATGACCGACTGGGCAATGATGCGAATTTTTCCACCGCGCTCGGCGTCCACGTAGGCGAACGGCGAGAAACTGCCGATGTCCACCGCGCCGGCCTCCATCTTGGTGCGCAGGTCGCCGTAATCCTTGGCGACGTAGATCACCACCTTCTGGCCAATGGCGTCGGAGAGATAGGCTGTCAGGGGTTCGAATGCGGCCCGCTCGTCCGCCTGCCCCAGTACGGGCGTAAACCCAAACTCCAGGTCTCTCGCGGCAGCCGGACGACTGGCCAACCCGGCCAGCAGAATCGCAAAAACCAACCAGACGACATGACGACGGCGCATCATCCACCTCCAGTTCAATGGTTCACGAATCAACGTCGGAACGCCGCGTATCGTAGGAAACAAGTGAGAGCGTGTCAATCACGGGCACGAATGTTCCGTTTCCCGTCCCCCGCCCGTTGCCTCCGCCCTGCGCGGTCCGGGGCTACTTGCCCAACTCGAACGCGTCGTGGACGGCGCGGGCGGCCTTGTCGGCGTCCTTCAAGGCGATAATCACTGAGATCTTGATCTCGCTGGTGGAAATCATGTCGATG
>Ga0116126_1000351_pt1 | contig 36253 bp, 35 predicted proteins | sample June2015DPH_16_5_FD_89730 | JGI IMG/M metagenome (GOLD analysis project Ga0116126, IMG submission 89730) | Peatland microbial communities from SPRUCE experiment site at the Marcell Experimental Forest, Minnesota, USA - June2015DPH_16_40 | ecosystem: Environmental > Terrestrial > Soil > Wetlands...
CTATTGTCCGGTTTTTCTATGAAAGGCCCTCCAATGAATATCACCCGAAAATCAGTGCTGAGCGGCAAGGTTTCTACGCTCGACATCCCAGTAACCTCACAAAAGCTGATAGCCTATGAAAGCCGGGTTTCTGTTCAAGATGCTTTCCCTGACCTCAGCCCCGCCGAACGGGAGTTTGTTCGTGCTGGCATTACGGTTGAGGAATGGGCGGCAGTTTATTCGCCGGACGAAGACGACTGACCGGAAGGGCAGGGCGTGAGAAATTGCGCCTTGCCGCTTCTTTTTCCCGGTGCCCCTTTTTCCGTTTAATCCTTTTGCCCATCGTTTCGGATGTAGAACAATACTTGCGGCGTTATAGTAAAGTTTTTTTGGCGTTACTGTTGTTTCGTGTTCTTTTTGTTTGCGTCCAATCAGTCCATTACTGTATCATCGTATCCGATTCAGGCCACACGCATAAACACGAAGTGCGCACTTCCGCACTTGCCGTAGGCAAGCGCTATGCGGTTTGCCTTCCGGCAAACAAAGAGCGCGGCCTCCAGCCGCGAAAGAAAGCGCACAATCGACACCTGAGAAAGGGACGTATGGGAGAGCGCAAAACCCCCGCCCAAAGAATAGCAGACCTAGAGGCCCGCGCAACGGCTTTGAAAAACCGAGCGGCCCAACTCAAGGCGCAGCAAAAGACCGCCTACCGCAAAGAGGACGCCCGCCGCAAAATCATCATCGGCGGCGCAATGCTTGCCGAGATGCAGGCCGACGCCGATTTTCGCGCCGTCGTTTTGAAGATTTTGAAACAGCGAGTTACCCGCGACATCGACAAGAAAACGATAGCCAACCTTTTGAACCCTCCCGAGCAAGGGGCAACAAGTGGCTAGTCCTCATTGTCGGGTTAAAAACTTTTCGCGGTCTACCGGACAAAGCGCGGTTGCATCGGCGGCCTATCGTTCGGCGGAAAAGCTGCGCGACGAGCGCACCGACGAGCTTAAAGACTACAGCCGCAAGTCCGGCGTTCTCCATTCTGAAATCATCTTGCCCAAGGACGCGCCCGCATGGGCAAAAGACCGTGAAAAGCTATGGAACGCGGTTGAACGCAGCGAGGACAAATCGACTACGCCTCACAAAGCCCGCGTAGCGCAGGAGCTTGAGCTTGCATTGCCTTGCGAACTCACGCTTGAGCAAAACACATGGCTTGTTAAGGACATCATCAAGCAGGAGTACACACGCAAGGACTGTGCTGCTGATTTTAACATCCATGCGCCGCACCGCGAGGGCGATCAGCGCAACATCCACGCCCATATCATGTATAGCGAACGGCCCTTAACCGCCGAAGGATTTAGCAAAGCAAAGGATCGTTCTTTTCAGGACTATCATTATTTCGATCATCTGCGGGATAGATGCGAGAAGCAAATCAAGCACGCCTTAGAGCGCCACGGCTTTAAGGAACAGGCGGAAGCGTTTAGCCTGAAATCTTTAGAAGAGCAGGGCATCGACCGCGAGCCGACGCAGCATTTAGGCCCGAGCGCCGCCGAGATGGAGCGGCGCGGCGTCTTGTCAGAGCGCGGCGCCGCCAACCGCGAGGTTACCGGACGAAATCTCGAGTATGCAGAGCTTAAGGCCGAAATGGGGAAAATCGCACTCGACATGGCGGAAGCTGTCAAAGCCGAGCAGAAGGCCCGCCAGCCCGATTACATGGCCAAGACCGCGCAAGACATCCGCATGGCGTGGACGGTTTCAGACGGCGGGCTTTCCTTCATGGTGGCGCTTGGCGAGCAAGGCTTACATGCCGCACAGGATGAAAACGGGCGCTACGTCTTCATTGACGCGGACAAGGGTTTTGTCCACCGCATGAGCGGGAAAGTTTACGGCGAAACGGCCAAGGCCATCAGCGCGGCCTTAGAGGCCACCCGCGCGGATGGGTTGCTAATTCCGACGGTAGACGAGTATTTTTCAGACCGCAAACGGCAACGCGCGGAACGGCGTCTTGAGCGCAATCAGGCTTTCGAGAAACAAAGTCAGATCCGTTTTTACGAAAACAGCCTTGAGCTAAACCAGACACAAGCGGACATCCGCTTGTGTTTTGCCCTTACCGCGAGCGGACAAAGCACTGTCGAGGCCTTAGAGGCCAAGGGCCACATTCTTGCCCGAACGGCCACGCCGGACGTGCAAGGCGGGCTTGCCGTCGTAAACCAGTGGGGCCACGTCTACGCGCTAACCGAGCGCACGACCGGCTTTAGCCGAGGCGACATAGCCGCAAGGTGCGCGACCGTAAACCGCGCCGAGCTTTTAAGCGTCGAGGACGCCAAGGCCGTCATGCGCGACATGCAGGACGCGCGTATCTATCAAAACAGCCTTGAGCTAAACCAGACGCAAGGGGACATGCGGTTAGCTTTTGGCCTGACCGCGAGCGGACAAAGCACTGTTGAGGCCCTAGAGGCCAAGGGCATCATTCTTTCCAAGGCGACCGCGCAAGACGTGGACATGGCGCGATCCGTCGCGGGTCTTCTGGCGCACGAAAAGGACACGCCCGCATGGAAAACCCGCGCAGGGTTTAAAGAGGGCGATCTAGTCGCGGTAAACCAGTGGGGCCACGTGTACGCGTTAACCGAGCGCACGACGGGCTTTAGTCGAGACGACATAGCCGCAAGGTGCGCGACTGCAAACGTTGATGAGCTTTTAAGCGTACAGGACGCTAAAGCCGTCATGCGCGATATGCAGAACGAGCGGGCAAAAGATTACGTCCTTAAAAACAAACAGTATGGGGCGCATCGGGGCGCACTTCTTTACGACCGTGCGGACATGGCGCACATGCAGCTTGACGCCTTGCGCCATCTCAGGGACGCGCACAGGCTTAACCCCTTGCCGTTTCACCCCGACGACCACAGGCGCTTGCAGGAGGCGGAAAACAGCAAGCGCCGCGATAACAGGGAAGAAGCCCGCGACCGCAAGCCGGAGCGGACAAAAGACGCGGCCACGCTGAAGCGCGAGCACAAGGAAGCCACCACGGAAATGACGGCAGGCAACCGGAGCCGAGCCGACAAACAAGCCTTGCAGGAACAGACCGCCGCACGGGACAACGAAAGGAGCCGCGACGATGAAGGCGGCGGGCGACAGTTACAGCGAGAACAAGAATAAGCCCCCGCTCCGGCCCGAGCGAGGGGCGAAGAAAGGAGGCCGATAACGCGGGGTTTAGTAGAAGGCGCGGGACACCGGCGAGGCCGCGAAAATATGCGGCGCTGCGGGCAATAGGAAAAAGAAGAACGGCGATTATACCCGCGCCGATCCGCGCGGCCCTTAATCGCGTTTCCTCGATAGCGCCGATCGCAACGACTCCCGAGAAGATCAAGCGCCCGATTACCGCGCCGCGCCTCTGGTGGAGAAGCGCGAAAAAGGCCGTTACCAAACCACCGCGCCCTTTCATGTTCAAGAGGAAACGGAAATCAGGCGGCGGCGCTTTACCGTGGCGGCTTCCAAAGCCCATGACCACCGATCAACGAATATGGGCGGATTATCTTGCCTTTAAAGCGGCGGGCTTGCTTGAAACATGGTTCGAGTTGTACCGTGACGTGTTAGGCCTTGAGTCACGGCAGCCGGAGCCCGAACCATGAGAAAAGTTTTCATTAAAAAAGCCTTCACCATTGTGTCAAGTGCGCCGTGCGGGCATTGCGGGTCAGGCTACAATCAGCTTTCTTGTCACGGCGGGGCGCGTCCCGACGGTGCGCCGGTCAATCTGGCCTATCATGTTTCATGCAGGAAGTGCCGTGCTTCCGGCCCCATAGCGCCGAGCGCCGAGGAAGCAATCAAGGGCTGGGAGCATCGAGCGCCGCCGCGTCAGAACGAGGAACCCCCCGCGCTCTTGCCGGACATCGAGTTTGAAGGCGAGGAAGAAGGCGGCGAGCCGGAGGACGGCAAGAGCTTGCCGAATTAAAGGAAAAAATCATCGGCACACGCCGCGCCAGGTCGAGCGCGTGGACAATCACAGGCGCAAACGTCAACGAGCTCGACGAGAGACGGGGTTATTTCGTTAAGAATTAGGCGAATCTGCCCGACGGCAACGGCCCCAAGTGAGGCCTCGTGCCGCAAGAGCGGCGCAATTGTCAGCAAGGAACGATAACAAAAAATCATTTTCATAAAGAAGGAACAGCAAATGCTTTTCCATATCAGACCAAGGATATTTACGGAGCGCAATGTTTCGCTGGTTGATTTAGTCATTGAGCCGTTTGGCGTCTCTCTGCGCGGCGGCGTTGATCTTGCTGTTGGGAGACCCTACCCAAATAAGATTTATTCGGTTGCCTATCGAAAGCGTGGGAGACGTGCGCTAGACGGTATTATTCTCGATGCGCCACAGGGCACAATGGAGTTTTCCACCATGGTGCGCTGGGCGGTTGAGGCTGAAACGATTGTTACGCACCGCGTTGATTATAAAGTTCTTGATGAAGAGTTTGACCTTGCGAGCGAGGATATGGTGCTTTGGTATGCCTGTTGTGAAGAGCTGGGCGGCTGGAGCGCCCGTTTTCCAGCTAATTCATTAGGCAAACACGTTCCCGTAAAGTGTGAGCCGCTGATGAGAACGGAGCTTTTTGACGGGGCACCTCGTGATTGCGACGTTACCGAGAAGCGCAACGACAGTGGGTTGGTTGTTTTTCTCCATCAGTTTTTTGAAATGCCGACAATAGAACGCGGACGGCTATGGGGCGAAATCAAGTGGGCTGAAAACTCACGTGCGCCGGCGCTCGAAAGCGCATTTCAACTTCATCTGGGATGAGTAGCCGCCCGTTATATTTTCTTATTCTGAATACGAGACATTTTGAAGCAAAGTATCCCATGACCGGCCAGCAAGCGGCACAATTGCCAGCGAGCAAAAAAGCCAGTAAAAACAATGTGCAACACTGGACACTTTGTTGTAAAGTGTCTTGTGTTTAGCGAGGTGCAGTTATGACGGAGAGTTTGGAAAGACGCTTTGATGAAGAGATGAAGAACATTTATTGGCGAGTGCTTAATGAGGCAAGCCATAACGCACACATATTCAAAAGAATGCTCGGAGAACACGGAGGCCGCGAAACAGCCCGCCGTTTGATCAATGCCCCTCAAGTATCAGAAACCTTTGTCAAACTTTGGATGAAAAAGCGCCTCGACCTCACTTTTGAAGCATTGATCCACAACAACCCCGAATGGCATCCGTTGTTTTCGGAGAAAGAGCTTGAGATTGTCCAGAAGCGGCTTCAAGAATATCAGTATGGCCCAGCTTTAAGCCGGTAAAATCTGCTCACAAGACATTTGAGCGTAAAGTGTCCAGTTAAATACATTCGTATAAGGCACAGGCTATAGGAATAATCACCATCTTCCCCAGCAGGCTACCATCACTGGAGGACCTATGAGTTATAAATCTGAAACAATCTCAGAGGTTAAACCACGTCTCAACGAGAGCTATTTGCTTCCGGCCATGCAACGCGAGTTCGTTTGGACAGAAGCCCAGGTGTGCAAATTGTTTGACTCACTAATGCGTCAATACCCGATCAGCTCGTTTCTATTTTGGCAGGTCCCAGCAGAATCCCGTGACGATGTTGAGGCATATGAATTCCTTTACAACGTGAAAGAGTCTGGGAATCGGGCGCAAATGGCCCGCATCCGAGATAGCCGCGACATCACCTTTGTTTTGGATGGCCAACAACGATTGACGGCTCTCCTGGTCGGATTGGAGGGCACCTACTCTGGCCGAAGGGCGAAGAGTGGTAAGGGAGCAAGAACTCCGGTGCCGAAGAAATTGTTTCTAGACCTGCTTCATGATGGAAGGTGCCCGGATGCTGATGGCGAGACTTACTATCGCTTTGAATTTTTCGAATATACTCCGATGTTAACTCGGAAGGGTAGCTACTGGTTTGAGGTCAAACGCATTTTGAGTGTGGAACGTGATCGCGGTCTGCGCAGTTTCATTGATGATCAAATATCCGTATTCAAGAATGTAACTGGCATCAAATTGTCTTCAGATAAAGCTGACATCTTCGAACATAATCTCACGCGCTTATACCATGCTATCTGGTCAGACGATGCCATCTCCTATTATATGGCAACCGATTCCGATCACGAAAGAATCCTTGAAATTTTCGTTCGTGCGAACTCCGGTGGAACGTGGCTGAGCAGGTCCGATCTGCTCCTTTCAACCCTCACACTCCACTGGGGTTCGGGGAATGCACGTGAAGAAATCAATGAGTTTGTTAATGAGTTAAACACTGGGCTCACTCGCAAGAACCGTTTGAACAAAGATTTCGTCATGAAGTCTTGTCTGGTGCTGTTGGATTTTCAGGTGGCATACCGCGTATCTAGCTTCAATAAAGAAACCTGCGCGCGCATCAGAGATCGATGGGGTGAGATCAAGAGAGCGATAAGGCTAACTGTAGATGCAGCTAACGCATTCGGCATTGATGAAGAAAATCTTACAAGCGTTAATGCACTCATTCCGGTTGCCTATTACCTATTTCAGAACCCCAGATTGAACCTTAGAGGTGAATCCGCCTATGATGTTGCTAACGCGAAACTTATTCGAGTGTGGCTAATATCCGCGCTTTTGAATCACGTCCTCGGAAGCTCCTCTGACTCCATGCTCGCCAAGTTAAGGGAAGCACTGCGAAGTCATTCCAGACCGAATGGTTATTTTCCCATCGCAGCCCTTGATGACGTAGTGAGAGCAACAGGCCGGGTTGCCGCATCCAGTGAAGATTCCGTGGAAAAGGTATTGGAGACCACCTACGGTCAAGACACTTGCTTCCTTGCTTTAACCCTGCTCTACGACGATAAAAATTGGGGAACTATTACACATTCTATTGATCATCTTTTCGCCATTGAGGCATTCAAAAGGGGTCAGGTTCCGGATCACTTGAGGCCGTTGAGAAACGATTTTGCTAATTTGGCGCTTTTAATCGACAGAGAAAACTCAGGCAAGCGTGATAAGACCTTGAATCAATGGCTTTCTACACGTCACGATGATTTTCTGAAGCGCCACTGCATTCCAGCCGATCATTCCCTATGGGAACTTGACAACTTTGAAAATTTCCTAGTGGAACGTCGCAAATTATTGAGGTCTAGGTTGCAAACCGTTCTCGCTTCAGCTTACGATGACGGCACGTAGAACCAAATTGTATTCAACTCCGGGCAGCACTTGCCCTATACTAAAAACCCGAGCCACGTCTTCGCCGAACTCGGGTTTGCGGGCGGCAAAAACCCCAAAAACTAGACAAATCGCCGCGACGGGATCAAAGCGAAGCTAAAGCCCTGTAAAGTGTTCGCCGCGAGACGTTCAGGGATTTTGCCACATCGTCGGGGCCTTCCCCCTGCTCTATCAGCTTGCGAGCGTGGGCGACCTGTTGCGCGGATAGCAGCCGCTTGCGGCCCATCCGCACCCCACGAGCTACAGCCGCCGCCCTGCCCGCCTTTGTCCGCTCCTGTATCAACGACCGTTCAAGCTCCGCGAGAATGCCGACCATTTGCCACATGGCGCGGCCCGTGGGCGTTTCCGTGTCGATAGCCTCAGTCAACGACCGGAAGGCCACGCCCCGCGCTTTCAGATCATCCAGTAGAGCGATAAGGTCACGCAGTGACCGGCCCAGCCGGTCAAGCTTCCAGACCGTCAGCATGTCGCCGGCCTTGAGACCCTTAAGGCATTTTTCCAGCGCTGGCCGCTTGGTGTTCGTACCTGTGGCCTTGTCGGTAAATATCTTACCGCACCCTGCCCGCTTCAAAGCCGTCAATTGCAGGTCTGGGTTTTGGTCTTCTGTGGAGACCCGCGCATAGCCTATTTTCATCTTGTTTTTTGTCCTTGATTTATGACACCGCCAAGCCCTTGATATCACAGGCACGGGTTTTTGTGTCAAAAATCTTGATTTTTGACACAACTGCCATGCCTTAAAACATCGGTCCTTTCCCTATTGCCCCGCTGTCCTCTTGACGGCCGCCGCCCCCTTGTCCAATCTCGCGTGAGCGCAGCTTTGGGCAGGGGCGGGCGGCATGGGCGAACAACAGGACGTTTACAGCCGGGTCACGAACAAAATCATTGCCGATCTTGAGAAAGGCGAACTGACCTGGCGGCAGCCATGGAAAGCTGGGCATGTGGCGGGACCGATCACTAAGCCCTTGCGGCACAATGGCGAGCCGTACAGGGGCATAAACGTCCTGATGCTCTGGGCCTGGTCTTTGGAAAAGGGGTTTGTCGCGCCGATCTGGATGACGTTCAAGCAAGCCGCTGAGCTGGGCGCATACGTTCGCAAGGGCGAGCATGGCAGCCTTGTCGTGTTTGCCTCAAAGATGAAAAAGGCCGGCCAGGACGACAACGGCGAGGAAATCGAGCGAGAAATCCCGTTCCTCAAGGGCTACACGGTCTTTAACGTTGAGCAGATCGAAGGCCTGCCCGCCCACTATTACGCGCGTGTGGAGCCGGCGCATTCATCCCCGCTTGAGCGCGTGGAGTCCGCCGAAAAGTTTTTTGCCGCGACGGGCGCGGTGATCCGGCATGGCGGCAACCGCGCTTTCTACAGGATCACGGAAGACTTTGTGCAAATGCCAGAGTTGCAGACCTTTCGCGACGCCGAGAGCTATTATGCTATCGCAGCCCATGAAATCACACACTGGACGCGGCACCCGACACGCCTTGAGCGTGACTTTGGCCGCAAGAGGTGGGGAGACGAAGGCTATGCGGTCGAGGAGCTGGTTGCCGAAATCGGTGCGGCCTTTTTGTGCGCGGACCTCAAGCTTACGCCGGAGGTCCGCGAGGATCACGCCGCCTATATCGCCTCGTGGCTGAAGGCGTTAAAAGACGACAAGAAGGTAGTTTTTGTCGCCGCGTCCCATGCCCAGCGCGCCACGGACTTTTTGCACGGTTTGCAGCCGAAGCCGGAGCGGGACCCGGAACCGCCCGGCCAGGTGCGCGAGCGCGATCCCTCGCCAGGCTTGCCGGTGAACGCTTTACAATAACCCGTGGCGGCCGCAGAGCGTAACGCAGCAGAACACGGGACAATTTGAATTTTGTCTCATGTTTTATTTCTTCCTGCCGGGAAAACAGTATGGACTATAATAAATTATCTAATTCCCTCTTATTAAGCATGGTGATGCAGGGATTGTCATCGCTCTCCCATTAACCAAGCAGATGAACTCCACGTTTAAAGTAACCTTACTCCCAAACCCCCTTGGATGATAATTACCCGATAATGCTATAGTGAGTTTTTGTCTAGGAGCTATTCGAGTGTAATCATTTTCATTTGTAGAATTTCTACGTGCGTCAACTTTCGTGATCCCATGGGGATTGCCTACACTTAGTGAATCACCTCTATCATCATTCACAACAGGAGGAGATGCGGCGCTGTTGATAGCAATAAAAAGCGTTTCAGACGTGGGATTCACAATATCCACAGTAGCGGTGGTCGTCATGCCGGTAGGCACTGCTTGCCTTAAATAAACAACAAATCGGCCCGTATCGTAAGGCCCACAATTTTCCGCAATTTTAGCAGCACTCTCTAGGAATGTCTTCTTTTCTTCTGGTGACGTAGTTACTTGTGGCTGCCCGGGTGAGCTTCTAAGCATTTTCAGCTCATTGGCTGCATCTGAATCATTGGGGCGAAGCTGCAAACAGCGCTCTAAGCTTTTTTCGGCCTCAACCTTATGCCCGAGCTTAATGTGAGTCATGGCAAGGTTAAAGTAAAGCCTGTATGAATCTTTAGAATACTCCAGGGCCATCTTATAGCTTTGCATTGCATCCTGATAACGTCCCGCCTTAAAATACGCATTGCCTTCATTATATAATTGCTCAGCGATTGAATCAGGCGTTTGTTGATATTGAGCATGTGCGACACCATCCTCCGGTGACAACGCACAGCAAACAAATAATAGCACTACGGTTAAGGCGGCAAGCAACATAAGCATTTTAGAGAGCCAATTGTCATAAATAAAGCGGAATAACCTTGTATTCATTTTAACATCTCCTATTTAAATGGTTCATCTTTAATATTGTGTTCAATATCGCGCTCAAATGGTTCATCCTTAATATTGTGTTCACCATAACGACTTGTATAGGGAGGTTTCGGTGGCTTCCGTTTTATCAATGTTGTCGCAGTTCTTGGAATTGAAGGTTGAATTATTCTGGTGGTACTGGTTGTAGATGGCGGTATGGTATTTGGTGCTGAGATTGTTGTAGGTGATGATGGTGGCCTAATTGTTGTTGGCTGGGGCGTGCTGGATGATGGTGAAATTGTTGCGGCCGGTAAGGGTTGCTGGGGTGGTGAATACGGTGCAGTTACTGAAATGCTATCTTCCTTCATCTTAATTTTTTGTGCGGCTTTTTCTGCCGCTTCCTTTTCTTCTCGTTGCTTCTGCAACGCTTCGGTTTTGAGCGCCGCATCATGGGTGTCAATGAAGCGATAAATGGAAAACACAGCAAACAGGCACAAGGCAACAGACAAAGTAATCAGGCCGTAGCGAGCGTATTTCCTGAGTTCTTCCTTCTGCCTTGCGGTTTCCTGTTTTGCTTTTGCAGCTTTTTCGTGCCTCTCCCGTTCCACGCGTTCCTGCCGTTCACGCTCTTGTTTCGCCCTTGCGGCTTTTTCTTGTTCTTCGCGCTTCCTGCGCTCAGCCTCCTGGCGTTCATGGTCTTGTTTCGTTTTTGCAGCCCCTTCTTTTGCTTCCCTTTGCCTGCGCTGTTGTTGCCCCTCCTGTTGGCGTTCTTTGCCCCCTTGTTCTCGTCGTTCTCTTTCGTTTTGCTGTTCGCTAAAGCGCTTCAAAAATGGCTCCAGCGTGTGATAAGCTATATTGATGTCTTTGAGTTTTTCCTGGGCTCTAGCTTGAAGGGCGGGATTTCCTGGGAAACGGTCGGGATGCCATACATTAACCAGGTCGAGATAGGCTTTTTTTAATTCATTCGGGGAGAGACCTTTCTTAACACCGAGTATGTAGTAACATTCGTCCAGAGTCATAACCTACCTTTGCCCAGTTAAAGAAAACGAGTGCCTTTTGCTGAACAATGCCTTGTGCTGAGATGTGGGTTATTGTGCTGTAAGGCCATTGCGTTGTCGGTACGCAATAATAGAGTCCAGACTCTAAAATGTAAAAACGATTTCTTCTTCCGATCGTAAAGACGCCCGGCGTGTAGGCGGATCGTTGACAGAGGCAGAATCCCATGCAAGCAATGGGGTTATGATTTTGGAGTCTCTGGAAGAAGCCCAGGCCGTTTATTCGAAACACGTTGCCGAGCAAAAGGAAGCCGGCGAGAAATCTCTCAATGCTTGGTTGACGGTCAAAAAGGATGCGCTGCGGATCGTTGTGCGTGACTATCGCGGGGAGTATCCAATGTCCACCTTTTATGAATACGACCTCTGGTTTGATTGCGCCGGCATTCATGAAATCGAAAAGGGTGCCCGCAGGAAGCCTTTCAAGCGTCATCCGCTTCGGCAACTCAATATGTTTGCAAACGCTCAGCACGGATAAAATCTTCGCACTCTCAAAGGGAGCGGCGTATTTGCCGACGCCTCATTAAGCCAGCGAGCAAAAAATAACGGGCGGAATTGGATGGTTTGTTGTAAATTGATCCGTGTAGATTCATACAGAAACGCTACAATAACTTGTTAGCCGGAGAAGCTAACTCCACGATTTGTCCTTTTAAGCACGATAAGCAGCTTGGGCGAGGAGCTAACTGTTAACATCGCGCAATGGCCCGAGCTTTCCAGGCAGGTTCGCATGAGAGACACCATCACCAAATCTGATTGGCTCGACGCCGGACAATGCTTGTTGATGGCGTGGTTCGGGCTACGCGCGGCTCCGATACCTCCGAACGAAGCCGAACGTTTTCGCATGGAGCAGGGACAGGAAGTCGGATCTCTGGCGCGAGAACTCGATCCTGATGGAACCCTCGTCTCAAAGAGAGATGGAAAGACCGCAGTAGAGATCACCCAAGACCTCATCGCAGATGCCGCGATCAAGACCCTTTTTGAGGCAGCGTTTCACGCTGGTCCCTTCGCGGCAAAAGCGGATATTCTCAGACGGCAGGACGGGGCGTGGCATGTTCTTGAGGTGAAATCGAGTTTCTCGGACACGAGCAAGATCAGGGAACTTGTCGAGGACCTCGCCTACACCGTTTTTGTTCTCAGGCGGGCAGGCCAGCAGATCACCAAAGCATCGCTCGTCCTGTTATCACGAACTTTCCGCCGTGGTGATGGCCCGGATCGTCTGTTCGAGATCATCGACAAGACCGAAGAGGTAAACGCCCGCGTTGCCGAATTTGACCGAGCCACCGACAATATCACCCGCGCACTTTTCGACGACGTGCAGCCAACCCCCAGGTTGGTATCTGCTTGCAGGAGCTGCGCCTTCTTTGATGACAAATGTCTCGGTACGGGCCTGGCACACACAGTATTAGAGATTCCAGGGCTACACCATACGAAGCTCAAGCGCTTGTCGGCAGCCGGCATTATCGACTTGTCGCTCGCCCCCGATGACCTGAAGCTCAACGAGCGCCAGGAGCGCGCGAAACATTCCGCCTTGTCCGGTAACATGCTTGTCGAGGCCGACCTTGAGGCGGCCCTCGAATCCATCCAGTGGCCTTGTAACTATCTGGACTTTGAGACGGTTGCAACGGTTCTCCCGCTCTACGACGGCCACGGTTGCCACCGGCAGACGCTCACTCAGTTCAGCATCCACCATCGCGATAGCATCGATTCCGAACCGCGCCACAGCGAATATCTGGCCGATGCCACCAAGGACTGTGAAAGGGAACTCGCTGAAGCGTTAATCGAGGCGTTAGGTCAGCGAGGATCGATCATTGTGTACACCGCCTTCGAGCAGACGCGCATCAAAGCTCTCCGAGATGAGCTTCCCGGCCTCGCTGGTCCATTACAGGCGATTCTTGACCGTCTTGTTGACATCGAGCTCATTGTCGCCGACCACGTTTACCACCCGGATTTCAGAGGTAGTTTTTCGATTAAGAAAGTGCTTCCCGCATTGGTTCCGGGCTTGTCGTATGCGGGGCTTGATGTGGCGGATGGAGACACGGCCATCATGCGGTTTGCTCGCATGGCGAGAGGTGAAGTATCAGGCGCGGCCGTTGGGGTTACACGCCAGCAGCTTCTTGACTACTGCAAGATGGACACGCTCGGGATGGTTCGGTTGCACGAAACTCTTTGTCGGCTAGCGGCAGTCATTCCATGAATGCTGTACTCCATGACCCATCACAATGCGTAAAGCAGCTTAGGCAAGCTTTGGCAGCCGACAAACTGGCCGTAGGATTTTTCCTTGGGGCCGGTTGTCCCTCTGCGGTTCGCCTTCCCGCAGGGACAGGCGGAACCGACCAGCCCTTGATCCCGGACATAAAAGGGCTCACGACTGATGTTCATGCGAAAATGAGTGCGTCGAAAGAGCACTCTCCCGCATACAACAAACTCCTTGCTGTTCTCACCCAGGACGGCGACATTTCCCCAACAATAGAGACGATGCTCAATCTCATTCGCTCATTGCGCGAAGTCTCGGGCAAAGCTACTGTGCGTGACATGTCATTTGGAGAACTTGACGCCCTCGACAGGGCGATATGTCTGTCCATTAAGCAGACGGTGAGCTGCTCCCTTCCGAACGATGCAACCCCTTACCATGCGTTGGCGCGGTTTATCGGTACACAGCGTTATCCGCTGACCGAGCTGTTCACGACCAATTACGATGTGCTGATGGAGCAAGCTCTCGAAGCATGCCGTGTCCCGTTCTTCGACGGGTTTGTAGGCTCGTCACGTCCCTTCTTCGATCAACGGGCCATCGAGGAAGATCACATTCCAGATCGGTGGTCGCGACTCTGGAAACTCCACGGGTCGGTCAACTGGCGTTTTAACAAGACATCAAAATCGGTATTCCGAAGCATCGAGGATTCCGATGGTGATGATCTACTAATTCATCCGTCACACCGAAAATACGACGAAAGCCGGCGCATGCCCTTTTCTGTCATGATCGACCGGCTCCGCTCCTTCTTACGAGGCAACCAGAAGCCGGTCGCGCTGTTCATCATTGGCTATTCATTCGGCGACCATCACCTCAACGAAGCAATCGTTGAGAGCCTCATCGCCAACTCATCGGCGGCGTGTTTTGCCCTTCAATATGGATGCCTGGCCGACTATCCAAACGCAAGACAGTTGGCGTTGGACACCGCAAACATCTCGGTGTTTGCCAGAGATTCAGCAATCATCCGGCGCGTAGAGGCGAAATGGATTGCACATCCAGCAACGGACATGTCGGTGATCAAATGTGCCTTCCAGCCGATTCAGGGGACGGAATGCGCCACGGAACAAACGGACTCGGATCGACCCCATCCATGTCATCTCATGATTGGTGATTTCAAGTCACTTGGACAATTTCTAGACGAATTTTCCGCCCACGGTGCTTTCACAAACACAGGCGGCAAGTGAATGAACGCACCCCCCACATTCCTCGGAACCGTTGAAGATGTGAACGGAGCGACCATTCGTATCAAGCTCGCGCAGGCAACCGTCTCCGGTCTCAGCTTCATAGAAGGTCAGAGCTATAGGGTTGGTCAGCTTGGCGGCTTCATTAGAATCCCGCTTGGCTTCGTGAATCTTTACGGAGTTATTTCCCAAGTTGGTGCGAGCGCGGTCCCCGAACGATTGGCTCCCATTGAGGAGCACGGAAATCGCTGGATGACCGTGCAACTCGTTGGTGAAGGTCAACCCGGCGTCGGTTTCGACCGGGGCGTCTCGCAATTCCCAACGATCGGCGATCCGGCTCACCTTGTGACCGAAGCCGACTTAAAGACCATCTACGGACGACCGAGCGACCCGCGTTTTGTCCAGGTTGGCCGCCTTGCTAGTGCAAACTCCATTCCTGCCCTGGTTGAAATCGACAAGCTCGTTACTCGGCACAGCGCCGTTGTCGGGACTACAGGTTCGGGGAAATCGACGACGGTGGCTGGACTCCTGACTGCGCTTTCAGACAGTAGCTTATATCCATCCGCGCGTATTCTCGTCATCGACATTCATGGAGAGTACGGCAAAGCCCTTGCCGACCGCGCCGCGATCTTCCGAATTAGCCCTGATAAAGCCAAGCAGGAGCGTCCGCTCTACATTCCCTATTGGGCCATGACGTTGGATGAGCTGCTCCCGATAACTTTTGGCTCACTCGAAAGCCCAGATCGCGGCGCAGTCATCGACCGAATCTCGGGCTTCAAGCTTCAGGGTCTCAATCTGGTGGCGCGCAAGGGTGTGTCACTGGACAGCGTGACGGTTGATACGCCTGTCCCTTTCAGCATTCACCGCCTGTGGTTTGATCTCCATTGTGAAATGCGGGCCACATATTATGAACGACAAGGCCAGCCGCAGACGCGCGATACCTGGGCATTAGAAAAAGACACTGCGGGGGCCGCTGTGCAACCCGGCGACGTGATGAGATGCATCCCACCACGCTTCCTGCCTCCCAAAGACGAAAAGAACGATCCGGAAAAGATTCGCCTAAGCAAATCCGGTCTCGCGATCAGCCGGGCTGTCGATGCGCTTGGATCGCGTTTGCGTGACCCGCGCTTCGACTTCCTCTTTCGTCCGGGACCGTATATGCCGGACGCCAACGGAAAAACCGACGAGGATTTGGACACGTTGCTTTCCGCCTGGCTCGGCGACGTGAGGCCAATCAGCATCCTCGATCTATCGGGTGTGCCTCCGTCAATTCAGAGCGCACTCGTCGGATCGCTTCTTCGGATTGTCTATGACGCGCTCTTCTGGTCACGGAACATCCCAGAAGGTGGACGTGAGCGTCCTTTGCTAATCGTTCTTGAAGAGGCACACGCCTATTTGGGGTCGTCTGACAAAGAACAAATAGCAGCCACCGCAGTACGAAGGATAGCCAAGGAGGGACGCAAGTACGGCATTGGGATAATGCTGGTCAGTCAGCGCCCCGCCGAAATTGACCCAACCATCCTATCCCAATGTGGAACGCTGTTCGCCTTGCGTCTCAGCAATTCAATCGACCGCAACCAGATACGGGGCGCAGCTAGCGACAATCTTGAGGGCCTATTCGCCATGCTGCCCGTCCTGCGCACCGGCGAGGCTATCATTGTGGGTGAAGCTGTTAATCTACCCGTGCGAACTTTGATTGACAGACCAAGCTTCCGGCGCCGTCCTGACAGTGCCGACCCCAGGGTTATTGTTCCAGGCAGTGAAGCAGATGGATATGATAGTCCGGGTGGATGGAATCAAAAGCGCGATCCATCAGATTATGCCGAGGCCGTAGAACTCTGGCGCGCGCAGGACGCCAAAGCGAAACGTGTCCAAAACGATGAATAGGAGTTCTTGACGACAACGGAGCCCACCATGCAGCGCAAGCCGGTCACATCTAGCAATCTTGCTGAAATCGGTTACGACGAAAAACGCAGAGTTCTTGAAGTCCTTTTCAAGAGTGGCACCCTTTATCAATACTTTGAGGTTCCACCGCAGGAATATCAAGCTCTCATGCAAGCGAGTTCACATGGCCAGTACCTCAATGCCAACATCAAAGGTCGGTTTAGATATGCTCGGGTGTAGCTAGTCGGCGTCAGCCCAATGATCAAATCAGAATCCGCTCGACCTCATCGAGCGAGACCTGATCGTTTCGGCGATCATAGAGGCCGGTAGTGCGGGCGGATTCGTGGTTTGCCATTTGCTGCGCTACTTCGAGCTTGCCGCCGTTTCTCAAATATTCCGTGATCCCTGTCGCGCGGAAGCTGTGACAGCAGATTTTCGTGCGCACCCGGGCATCCCGGGCGCGCCGGCGGACCATGCGATAAACGTCCACCTGGTACATGGGATTTTCGGAAAGCTGGCTTGTGCGGCCGAGTGCCGTGCGGAACAGATACCCTTTTAAGTCCGCTTCGATCCCGGCACCCTGGACATAGGCTTGCAGGTATTCATCAAGGTTATGGTGACAGGGCATTTCATGACGCTTGCCGCCTTTTTCATGGAGGCGCACCCATGTGCGGCGGCTTTGCACATACACATCCTCGACGCGCATCCGGATGACGGCCCCGACGCGCGCGAAGGTATAAACCATAAGGCCGATGAGGGCCCGGTCGCGCAGCCCGACCATTGATGTGGTGTCAATGGCATCGAGCAGCGCCCGAGCCTCATCGACCGAGAGCACCGGCGTCTTGCCTTTTTTGACCACATGTTTCGGTCCCCGGACCGAGCTGGCCGGGTTTACCGGGACCACTTGCCCCACGACCAGCCAGTCGAACAGCATCCGGATTGCAGCGAGCTGCAGCTTGACCGAAGGCGCGGCAATTTTTTTGCCCAGGCCCTCGATGTAGGCCGCCACATGCACGGGGCGCACCTGCCCAAGCTCAGAGATACCATACTCAGCGCACCAGGCGGCGAAAGCGCCGGCCGCGCGCATGTAGGCTTTGCGGGTGTTGGGGTTTCGGATTTGCGCGGCGAAAAACTCGAGGACCCGCTCGGCCGTCCGGACATCGGGCGCAAAGAGGGCCGGCAGCGGCCCCCCGATCTTCTTTCCTATTGCCGCCAGCTCTTTTGCCATGCCCCCTCACCCAAACTTTTGGTTTAGTGTATGATAACGTCCTTTATCATACATAAAGAGGAAGGTCAAAAGCTGTTTGTCATTCTCGCGACGCAGGAAAAGGAAACCGCATGATTCTAAAGCGATGTATCAGCCCAGAGCGAAAACGTATAGGAAAGCGATGTTTTTAATCTTAGGTCCGGGCGCTTGGCAAATACCTATCTGATATTACAGATGTTCTTCTTACACCAAGCAGCAAAGACAGCATCTGTAGCCATTCCGTACCTGCGGATGATGGAAATCATGTCCGCGAGTTCCTTTGGTGTCTTGGTTGTATTTGGGTCTCCATGGGCGATTTTGTTTCGGGTGTCCACAAGATGATCGACCATGTTTTGAGCAGCAGAAAAGTCCCCTTTCAGTCGTTGTTTTAAATCACGCTTGTAATCACCATATCCAAAACGATTGAAGTACTTTCGCACTTTATTAAAGGCTGGATTAGAGAAGCCCTTATTAAACCTCTCCACAGGAAGAGGTTGTGGAAACGGACCGGTCCGTGACCAGAGAGGCAGGTCTGACAAAACAAAATCGAACACTTTTTTTGCTATTCTGGCCGGCTCGCGGGTTTCTGATATCTCATCAAGGAGGTCTTTCGATATGTGGTAAAATAAGGCGTCGTTTAAATGTGTACGCGACACACATTGAACGTGAAGTGCATCTAAAACCACCTCACCAAGTTCCTTGATATACGATTCAAGATGTGCAGATAAGAGCACTATGGCGCCGCGACAGACGGCGTTTATCTCATGCCGCAATCCTATTGGGTCACTACGTTCCTTAACTGCAGCTATCTTCCGCAGCGACCCAACCTCATTGAGACCACAGCGAAGGTTCGAATAGGCCGACGTATAACGACCCACGGTTAGAACACCTCTTCAAATGTAGCTTCCCATAGCGTGAAACGCTGGTGAGTACGCTTGGTGTGATCAACTGCTCTGCTAATTAGGTCCAAAAACTCGTCTGAAGATAATATTTTGCCATACTGCTCACGAAATTGCCGCCGTACGCCCCTTGCTTCATCTAAAGTAAGCGTCGCAGCTTTGAGCGTGGTCAGATCGAAAAGTGCTCTATTGATCGCGCGCCCGCCTTTCGCTTCAGGACGCCGGAAACACTCTTTCGGATCAAACCATTGAAGGCAATTGTCAATAGCGGTTTTCCATGCACTGTTCAATTCTGCAATCCGCTCCGGTGTATACTTTTGGCCCGCTTTAGCTGCGTCGTTAAGCCAGTGTTTTTGAGGTGTCCGATATGATTTGACGCCGTGGATATGAAATGCAAAAAACCGCAGGACCAGCTCTTCATCTCGCATTCTCTTGTCAGGTTGCTGCTTGCCTAGAATTTTGAGCCACGGTTGATACATGACGGCTTCCTTGAGCAAGTCGTTTAGTGCCCCGCGAAACATACAGTTTCGAAGCTCTTGTGCGTTGAGAGGAACCGTATTCGTATTTAAGCGCTGGAAAACATCGAATTTGACTTCAGGATGAGATTCGTTTGTTACGGCCACGAGCCTGAGAGTGTGCGTTTTTAGCTGCCGCTGATACTTTGCGGATAATTGGTGAAACCGTTGTTTGTTCAGGTCCTTGATTACCTCTAAGCCAGTCAGTGCAAATTGGTTCTCATAAAAGCGGTAAATTGAGTACAGTCGCTGTTGCCCATCGATCACATCCAGTTCGAAATCTTCGTTTTGCGAGAGGTAACATGGAGGGATGGGTACGTTTAGGAGCATTGATTCAATAAGACGAGACGCGAGTATATCGGTCCATACGTAGCGACGCTGGAAGCTTGGCCGTTCTGATATTGGGCGAAGAAAAACTGTGTTGTTCTTGATCTGATCGATAAGCGACTCTACGACAAGATCGTAGGGCTGAGTGAAAACCCGGCGGTCTGATATTGGTATTTCATCAGGGTCAGGAAGACTTTCGTCAACGTCGATCTCGTAGATTGGTTTGTCATCAGTCATTCATTCTCTCCCGTTGTTGCTAAATGCTCCGGTGCAGTGCAACGTCCGCTGCAATCTCTATTAGTGCCTTTTCCGAATATACGTGCGAGCAGCGCGGCGGAAGAAGCCTCGACTATTACATGGCTGCCCGTTGATAGACACTTTGCCCCTGCCCGTAGTAGCTATCAAACACATGGCGGTATGTGAGATCGCACTTTCGCTCGTAGATGTCCGCCGTATATACCTCAGGAAGCGTGTCGAGTGTTATTTCGATTGCCTGTCGAACCGCAGCCCGCGATTGCTGCCGTGCCCGCCAGTCAAGCACCAGCTTTTCCTTCCTTAATGTCTCCAGTAGATTGCGGGCGATTTTCTTCACTTCGCCCTCTTCCTTTTTGGTCAGCTTCGGGTCCGGCCGCGTCAGCAAATCGAAAATCGCCAGCTCTTCCTCGTTTAATCCTTCGGCCACGGCGCGTTGATCTTCCTCGCTCAGATCGCGCGCAAAGTTTTTCAACTCTTCGAAAAAGACCTCGATGTTTTTGCTGCCAGAGTTGTACTCGTCGATGAGCTTTTGGAAGCGTTCCAGATAATCCGCCCGCGAGCGATTCACCTTGACCATGCTGGTAAGTTTCTGCGCAATGAGGCTGCGCAATTTTTCAGCTTCTGTGCGCTTGTGCCCGGCGGAAAACTTTGCCTGTAGAGCCTCGAAATCAATTTTGCTCAGATCGACCAAGCCGGTGCTGCTGTCGTAGTTTCCGGAAGGCGAACGGATAACATAACCTTCTGTGGCAATTGACGCATCGAGCAATGTCTCAACTTCGCCCATCACTTCGGATATGTCAGCCGGAGGTGTCAACGCCCTGATTTTCTCGGCGATGACCGAGAGCAGCACCGCGCGAGGCGCAAGTACGGATGCTTGAGTGTCTGGCAAGATGGCCTTGTAAAGCTTGGCAACCTGGCCGGCCAACTGCATGAACCGCTTCTTTTCCTCGTCACTGCTAATGAGGGATTCAACCGCGTCATCGAGCAACCCAATACGGGCGTAACCTTCAGCTGCTTCAATGGCGGCCAAGGCAACACCGCGTTCCAGGCAGTAAGCATCCGTCTCAGCAAGGACCTGCTTGAGGTATTCCACCAGTGCCGCCTTATCCTTAATCGGCTGGCTGTCACTCGATCCTTCGAAAACCGGGACTGCGTAAATAGCGAGTGCCTTCTGCAGGCTCCGGAACACGCCGACGTAATCCACAATCAACCCAGCAGACTTGCCTGGCGCCACACGATTGGCGCGCGCGATGGTCTGCATCAACGTATGGTTGCGCATCGGTTTGTCGAGGTAGATGGTCGAACAGGAAGGTACGTCAAAGCCGGTGATCCACATCGCGCAGACGAACACAAGCCGCAACGGGTGGTCCGGGTCCTTGAAATGCTCGTCGAGATTTTCACTTACCATGCGTTTGCGATGCGGGGCAATGTCGAGGCCCTTCGCCGCCATATCGGCGATTTCGTTCTGCGCTTGTGAGACCACAACCGCCATATCGGTCTTTTCCATTTCGGCGATCATGGCCTTTAGGGGTCCTCGTTCGGATTCTTTTGTGGAGGGCAGCTTTGCCTTCAGCTCCAGGAGATGCGCTGCCCAGTAAGCCTTGACCTTGTCGTACATCCGCACCGCTGTGGCCTTGTCGATGCAGATCATCATCGCTTTGCCCTTGTGGCCGCGCCCGAGGAAATGCGTCACCAAATCCTCAGCGATCTTTTCTAACCGGTCGTCGCGGGTGATAAGGTGATATTCGCGGGCAAACTCCCGTTCCAGCTTCTTTTCCTGCTCCTCATCCAACTCGGCGTCTTCCAGTAGCCGCTCCATATCGGCATTCAGTTCCTGATTGGTGAGTTGGAGTTCGGGGATGCGGTTTTCATAGTAGAGCGGCACTGTTGCGCCGTCCTCGATGGACTGGGCGAAGTTGTAGACCGATACGTACTCGCCGAACACTTCGCGGGTCTTTTCCTCGCCCGCCATCAACGGTGTGCCGGTGAAGCCAATGAAGGCCGCGTTGGGTAAGGCATTGCGCATGTTGAGGGCAAACACGTCGTACTGGCTGCGGTGTGCCTCGTCAGTGATAACAATGATGTCGCTGCGATCCGAAAGTTTGGGATAAGGCGCGCCGTCTGTGGTGCGAAACTTCTGGATCAAGGTGAAGATGTAGCGGTGATCCTCCTGTAGCAGTTGCTTCAGGTTTGCAGAGTTGCTCGCCTGTGCTTCCATCTCGGTTACGGCCCCGACCGCCGTGAAGGTCTTGTAGATTTGCCCGTCGAGCTCGTCTCGATCTGTGACCACCAGGAAAGTCCAGTTACCTGGTAGGGTGCGCAGAATCTTCTGCGTGAAAAACGCCATCGACAGGCTCTTGCCGCTGCCTTGCGTGTGCCAGAACACCCCAAGCCGCCCCTGGTTTGTCCGGAGGGTTTTCACGGCCTCGATAGCACGGTTGACGCCGAGGTACTGGTGATTTTTGCCCACCTTCTTAATCAAGCCGCCCCGCGCTTCCTCGAAAACAGCGAAGTTTTCCACCAAGTCAAGCAACCGCGTCTTGTCGCAGGTGCCGCGAATGACCGTTTCTAACGAGACAACGCCCCTCTCGCCTTCGTCGTTGATGCGCTTCCACTCGAAGAAATGCTCCCAGGTGGCGCTGATACTGCCCAGGAGTGTTTGGCTCCCATTGGAAATAATCAACAGCGCGTTGTAGACAAAGAGTTGCGGGATGGCGACGCGGTAATCACGCAGGTTTTGGTCATAGGCGTTCTTCAGCGCCTTATGGGTTGCCTTGAGTTCGATGAAGACTAGAGGAATGCCGTTTACAAACCCCACCAGGTCACAGCGGCGGCGGTACATGTCGCCAGACACCCAGAACTGGGAGGCCAGAAAAAAGGCGTTATTTTCCGGTTCGCGCCAGTCGATTACCTTCAATATTTCGTCTATTTGGCCCCCGTGCTCGTCCCGCAATTTGACCGGAATTCCGTCCTTCAGGAGTTTGTAAACCTCACGATTAGCGGCTTCTTTGCTCATAGCCGAGCGATCGCGCGTTAATTCGTCGATCGCTTGGGTGTAAGCATCATCGGGCAGCCCTTTGTTCAGCTTCTCTAAAGCAACGCGAAGCCGGCGAGTGAGAATGACTTCGTGATCGGTCTCGCGGCCCTCGCTGCCGGACTTGCCGAAGGTTTCGTGATAGAGATTGGCCGTTTTCCATTGCATCGAGTCCAATAAAGCAATGGTCGGTCGCTCGACCAAGGTGTCTTCGGAATACGAAGCATCGTGAGAGGGCAGAGGGGTCATGCGGCGACTGCTTTCTCGGCGACTGCGCCGATTGCGGACACGTCGATTTCACCAGAGATGAGCTTTGGTAACAGAAGGTCGCGTGTGGTGCGGAGGTTGGTGTTACGGTCATTAAGACACTCATCAAGTTTATAGAGATCGACGGCTATTTGCTCGAACCGTTGCGTTAGTTGCTGTGGTGGCAACACAAACTCAAAAACCAGGGCATCATCAGACCGTAAGCCAAGCACTGTAGTGCCGCTGGCACAGCCCTTGGCGTGATCTCGGAAGCCTCCCGATTGAAGAAGATGAAACAGGAATATCTTACCCACAGGACTATGCTTACTGACTCTGACTATGCAAATATGATGAGATGCTAGGCCGCCTTGATCGAAGCCACATCGCGGAACAAGCCCAGGGCTCCCTATTATGTTTCCCGCCTGTGTAATATCGGTATTTGCAAAAACAAGATCGCCCGAAACGACCCTATGCCTAGATTTGTGTTCGCCTGAATATGGCTTGGTCCCGTTGCGGTTGAAACCGCCGCCCGGTGGTATGCATTTTAGATTTACCATAGGAATCCCGTCATCGGTTAAGAACTCACCTTTGTATGAAATCCCTTTGTCGATTGTCACAAGTTTACTCAGGGTTGTCACCTTCCACCCCTCCGGAATCCTTCCCAGGGGGGAATCGGTGAAGCGAGCGTGCTGGTGGCCGGGGAAGCGGAACTTGACGAACCACTCCTCGTAAACCCGCCGCGCCATCTCTTCTAAGATTGCCATGCGCCGCGTGTTATTCTCGATAAGGTCATCATAGGCGGAGAGGATGGAGGCGATGCGTTTCTGTACACCAATCTGTGGAAGGCGTATCTCAAGGCTTTCAATCTGCCCCGGACTGACGTTAGCTTGGCTCGCTGCGCCATGCGCCATCGCCGCTATTTTTGCGCGGGCTTCATCGACAAACAATGTCCAAAAAAGATAACCAGAATCACACTTGTCTGGGCGTGTAACCATTACCTTGCCAGCCCGCTGGTTCAATAAACATGGACCTACAAAGCGCCCTTGTTTAGCGACTCGCCCGACCACGGAGTTGGGTTGAGTGATCTGTGATCCTGTCAGAGAAATCAATATATCTCCTGGTAAAACTTGAAACTTTGGATTCAGCCTTTCAATGTACGATGGATCTACAAATTGTGAGTCACTTAAATCAAGATACCCAACTCTAATGTTGGCTATTTTAATAACTGGAACACCAGTTCTGCCGAACTCGCTACTCTTGAATGCATAACCAGAAATCACCTTCGCGACGTCTCCAAGCTGGATATTTTTTGAAAGAGTCATTGTGCGGAGGCCTCAATAAGATAGGTAATGTTTTCGGCGATCCTTTCTTCTAAATCTCTTGCTTCGGTATTGAGCACCTCTAGTTCCTCGCTCAATTCCATCAAGCGGTCTGCAAATACAAATTCGTCAGCCCCACGAGCATTGACTCCCACGTATCTTCCAGGGTTCAAACTCCAGCCCTGAGCCTCTATTTCTGCAATGCTCGCGACTTTGCAAAGCCCAGCTACGTCCACATAATGATTTTCGGGGAATTTCTCTTTCAGCATCCCCCCGCTGCCAGCTTCGGTCTCTACCGCTTCGCCACGATACAGTCGCGCAATGTTGGCCAAAAACTCGATTTGCTCCTCAGTGAAATCGCGGTGCGCGCGGTCGATCTGACGAAAAATGTGCCGGGCGTCAATGAAGAGGACTTTGTCTTTGCGGTCGGTCTTCTTCTTGCCGCGATCCAAGAACCAAAGTGTACACGGTAATGTGACGGTGTAGAAGAAATTGGAGCCCACGGCCACCATCACATCCACGGACCTGGCTTCGATGAGCTGTTTGCGGATTTCCAGTTCGGTGCCGCGCGCGTCAGCGGCCGAATTGGCCATAACGAAACCGCCGCGACCGGTCGCTTGCAGCGTAGAATAGAATATCTGAATCCAAAGGTAATTGCCGTTGTCTGCGGTAGGTAGACCAAATGGAAAGCGCGGGTCATCCTTAAGACGTTCCTTGTCCACGCCGGAGACATTGAACGGCGGATTAGCCATCACGAAATCGAAGCGGCCACCCTGTTTGTCGCAGGATTGATGCGGGTCCTCGTAGTAGGTGTTGGCCTCGCGGATGTCGCCGGAAAGCCCGTGGATGGCGAGGTTCAGCTTGGCCATGCGCAAGGTTTCGGCGGTCTTTTCCACGCCGAAAACGCTTATTTCGCTGCTGGGCGTCTTTTGGTGTCTTTGCACGAAGCTCGCGCTGTGGACGAACATGCCGCCGGAACCGCAGGCCGGATCAAAGATGCGGCCGTGATAAGGTTCAATTATCTCGACGATCAGCTTTACGATACTGCCCGGCGTGTAGAACTCCCCGCCCTTCTGCATGGTTTCCTTGGCGAAATTGCCCATGAAGTATTCGTACACGCGGCCAAAGGCATCGCCGGGTATATTGACAGGCGCGAAGGATTTCAGTAGCTCGACAAGCACCCAGTTGGGAATCAGATTGTATGTGCGCGGCAGTGCGCCCTTGAGGTCTTCGTTCTCGTCCTCGATGCTCTTCATGGCCTCGTTGATGGCCTTGCCGATGTTCTCGCCTTCGGTGAGTTTCAAAAGGCTGGAGAAACGCGATTGCGCCGGCAGATACATCACGCCGAGCGCCTGGTAATCCGTCTTGCCGATCTTGCGACGGCCCGAGCCGCTTTTACCAAGCTGGGCTTCTGCTTCGGTAAAGCGTGTTTCAGCATAACGCAGGAAGATCAGGCCCAGTACCGGGGCGGCATACTCGGAAGGCTTGAGGCCGGTGTTGGCCCAAAGTTTGTCGGCAGCCGACCAAAGGCGGTTTTCAATATCGTTGTGATCGTTTGTCATGCGCGCCCTTCCCTATAAACCTTCTCCACCAACCGCCTTGTGGCCGCGAAGGCCTCGGCAAAGCTGATTGTTTCGCCGGGTCCCGCAAACGACACCTGCAGCACGAATGTTTCATACTCCGAAGACCACAGCTTGTCATTGTGCAGCCGTTCGAGCATGGCGGCGAACCGTTCCTTGGTGTTTAAAGGTACGCCCTCCCCTCCCCGCCCGGTGTCGTCTTCCGCCGTCTTTCGCGCTAGGGCCGCAAATCCGGAGGCCCCCGCAACGGTGCTTTCGAGCGCCGCCAGGTCATGAAGATGCCGGATGATCGTCGGGTCCTCATCCGCGCTGCCTCTTTTGCGCGCGCAGACGCGCCAGGCGAGAGTGCTCAATTTATCGGCCGCCGTTTCTATGGGATCAATGCAGGGAAAGCCCGAAACTTCGGGCGGCTGGTTTTGCGCCTCTGCAATCAGCGATTGAAGCGGCCGGTTGATCGGCTTTAGCGCCGGCGTGTGAAACGACATCTCGATGCGAAGGTGCGGCCGGAGGCCTGCGCCTGTCGTGAAATGGCTTTCATACGCAAGATCGGCCGCGAAGAACTGGCTTTCGTTGCCTATCAGGGGCTTGCCCAAAAGCTCGAATTCTTTTGCCGTGAGGGCCGAGAGAATCCGCTCGCGGAAGGTGCGGCGCATATTGCGGCTTGCCGCGCCGCTCGCGCCTGGCGGCATCGCAACCTTGAAGTCGATATCTTCGGAAAACCTCTTGATAAGGCCCCAGCCTTTCGAAAGCGACGTGCCGCCTGAAAAGACCGGCGTCGCGCCGCCATAATCGAGAGACGCAATCATCCCGATCGCGCGGACGATATACCAATCCTTCTCAACCAGGACTTCGGCGGTCGGGAGCGCGCCGGCGATCCGCTGAATGAGCTGCCGGTCAAGCACGTTCGAAACTCATAAATATTCCCTTGTAACCTATTTTACGGCGCACCCTCTTCCGGACGGCAATCACGCGTCCCGCCGGAACTTGGGTTGTTTTCCCGGCATTATAATCTTGTTCAAAGCGTGTTGGACCGCTCTCGACCCCAAGCCGGCCGAGCGCTTCCGCCGCCAAAGAATAAAGTCCCTTTATCGGAGCCGGGGTCCCGTCGAAAGGCGACGCCGCCGCGCGCGTGTAAATGCCCTGGCCGATTTTCAGAAGCTTGCCCTTCGCAACCAACCCACGAAGAGCGCGGCCGACTTGATCGTAGCCGCCCAGGTCTTCGAAATCCGCGCGCAGAAATACATCCCCGCGCTTGCGGTCGATACGCTTCATAAGACGTGTTTCCAGATTTTCCGCTCTCATATTCCACCCCTTGCACATTGTCAATTTACGACAATCGCGCGCTTTTTTCAACAGATAATCAATCAACTAATGCGAAATCTGAAATACGCCCGCCGCAGGTATCGGCTTTCTCATGACATTATGATCCTATGACATCATGGCGTCATGAAACCATGCGATTATGCCCTTGTCGCTCCCCTGCCCTCTTCGCTTTGTGTCCTCGATCTTGCGCCCTTTTCTCCGGGATCCGTTTTTCATTGCAACCGCTTCCCCGTGGCTTGCCGTCCGGCTTGTTGCCCGTCCTGGCGCTCCCTTTCCTCAAATCCAACTGCAGCACGGCACGGCCTTTTTCTGTGCGGATGAGTAACGGCCCGCGCGCCGGCGTCAAAACCGAACGGGGGACCCCTGCCCCATTACGGCACGGGGCTTCGCCCTTTTGACCCCGGCGCTTATACGGCCCGTCCCCTTCAACCGCACAAGGCCGCGCAGCGTGCGCGGTCAGACAACGGAAAGGAACATCATCATGACCAGCACCACCAAAACAGGCCGGAAGCCAACCCATGAATTGTTTGCCGTGAAAGACGGCGCCGAAGGCAATAAGGCTTTCTGGACGAAGATCGGGGCCGCCTGGCCGCACAAGGACGGTAAGGGGTTCTCCCTCAAGTTCTCCTTCTATCCGGCTGACGGACAGGCCATCCAGCTCCGCGTCATCAAGGCGAAAGCCGAAAAAGGGGGTGTCCAATGACCCCCCAGCGCGCCCCAGGCTACCGTGAAGTCACCCGCATTGGCTTTCTGAACGATAATTTCCGTTCAACCCTCATCGGCGGAACCGTCCTCATCACCAGAGGCATCGCGGCGCTGCCCGATAAGGATCAATCAGACATCATCGAGAAGGTTCGCACTTTCGACGCCTTCACCGAGGACAACGATCCTTACCGCGAGCATGACTTCGGGTCCTTCACTCACAAAGGCTGCAAGGTCTTCTGGAAGATCGACTATTACGATCCTTCCATGACTTGCGGCAGCGAAAACCCGGCGGACCATACGAAAACCGTCCGCGTTCTCACCATCATGCTGGCCGAGGAGTATTGACCGGCGCGGGGGGCTTCGGCCCCCCGTTTCTTTTTGCTGCCATAATATCATGAAAGCATGATGCTATGATTTTATGACCTTATGACACAGGTTCCCGGTATGAATGAGCAGCTTGACTTAACATCTTAAAGATGTATATTGTGCTATGGCTGAAAAGCGGAAACCGACTTACGACCTTAAGGCGTTTAAGGCTGCGTTTAGCAGCGTAAGAAAGCTGGCCATTACGACAAAGGCGCGTCGTAGCGCCGCCGCTTTGGGGTTTAGCAGCGCCGAGATTGTCGCGACGATACAGACCATGCAGAGGGAGCACTTTTACAAATCTATGACAGCCTACGCCGATCATCGGCTATGGCAAGACGTGTATCACGTCCCCTCACCTGCCGGCGTCCTGTATGTAAAGTTTACCGCCGATGTTGTTACCGAGTTTTTGCTGCTGTCGTTCAAGGGGAAAGACAATGACTGATAATCCTGTTTGCCCGGAAACCGGCGCGCCAATGCACCGCGATGTGCGTCCCATGACGTTGACCTACAATGACGAGTCGATCACTTATGACCAGCCGGGCTGGTATTGCGACCAATCGGATGAAGGCATCCTCGTCGGTAAAGACCTGCGAATATCCGACCGGATGTTGAACCGGCTTAAGGCCCGCAGCGACGGGTTGCTTGAACCGGAGGAAATCCGGCGCATTCGCAAGAACTTGCGCCTGACGCAGGAAGCCGCAGGGCTGATGATCGGCGGCGGGCCGCGTGCGTTTCAGATGTATGAAAGCGGAGACAGATTACCGAGCCGGGCTATTAGCAGCGCCTTGGTTTTGCTCGATCATGACCCGAAAGCTTTGGCCTTGCTGAAAGCGCGGCAGAGCAAGCCTTCCATATCCCGCCACAGCGAGTTGCGCCCTTAGGAACCAGCCGCGCGGCCATCAAGAAGCCGCCCGCCAGGCAAGCGCTTTTTTCTCTGCAGGAGCCGCGAAAAATCTTTTCTTGTCATAGGATTATGTGGTAATGAAATCATAATCCAATGATTGCATAAGATCATAACATCATGACATCATGAGGCCATGATATGAAGACTATCGCCATCGTGAGCCAGAAGGGCGGGAGCGGCAAGACCACCATCGCCGTACACCTTGCCGTATGCGCCGAGCTGGCCGGGAAAACGGCCGCGATCATCGACCTCGATCCGCAGGCGTCCGCGCTCGAATGGTTCACGCGGCGCGAAGCCGAAACGCCCGAAGTCATCACGGCCACGCCCGAGCAACTGCCGGCCCTTTTGAAGCAGGCGAAAAAGAACGGCGCGGACTTCGCCATTATCGACACCGCGCCCCATTCGGACCGCGCCGCCGTCGTCGCGGCCGACCATGCCGACCTGATTCTTATCCCTTGCCGGCCGTCCGCCTTCGACGTGGCCGCCATCGACACCACCCTTAGCCTGCTTAAAGTCAGCAAGGCTATCGAGCGCGCCGCGATCCTTCTCAACGCCGCCCCGCCGCGCGGCGCGATGACGGACGCGGCCGAGGAGGGGCTTGCCGAGGTTGTGCCGGTCGTGCCCGTCCGGATGCATCACCGGGCGGCTTATTCCCACGCGATCAACGGCGGGTACAGCGTCGAGGAATACGACCCCCACGGCAAGGCGGCCGAGGAAATCCGCGCCCTTTACAAATGGATCATGAAAGCATAGAATCATGACATCATGATCTTATGAGGACATAAAATTATGGCAAAAGCAGCTTCTTTATTCCGGGCCAAGCCCGAGGCGGCAAAACCGGCCGCGCCCGTCGTGACGGTCGAGGCCAAAACGCCGAAGCGGGGAAAGCATCTTATCAGCGGGTTGTTCGAAGCGCCGACGTACCGGCAATTCACGACGCTTGCGGCCGAGTTGGGATTGCAGCGGCAGGACCTCTTGCGCGAGGCCCTGAACGATCTTTTCCAGAAGCACGGAAAGCCGCCCATAGCGTAGGGCAGGGGAGGGCGGCCGCCCCCTGGCCGATCAAATGTGCTGTTTCGCCTTGGTGCGGACGAACCCGAGAAACGCCTGATCCGGATTTTTGGGCATCTCGCCTTTTTTGGCGATCCAGTCCCGCCATTCATTTTCCAGATAATAGATATCAAGACGCGGGGCCAGCTCGCGCGCCGTCTCGAAGGTTGCCGTGCGAAGCCGGAGGGCGCCGACATCCATTTCGCCAAGCAGGCGAGGGGCCAGTTGTTCAAGCGCGCCTTCGGTTTCAGCTTGCCGGCGCGGCGCATCGAGCAGGGGAGGGGGCGCCTTCGCCACATGCGGCGGACTTGGTTTCAGCAGCAAGCCCTGATCGACTTCAAAAACCCTCGCAGCCTTGTAGATTCCATGCACTTTTTGAAGATGCTTGAGAAAGTTTTTTTTGAAATCTCTTAGCCCTTGCGCGTCTTGAGCGTAGTCGGCCCCGAATTGCATTTGCAGAAGCTGCCAGGGGATGACCGTATCCTTCTGCAAATACGACAAGCGATACGTCAGCCAGAAATAGGTATCCAGCGACATCGGCGAGCGCTTGAGCAGCTTGAGCGCCCGCATATCGACAGGCACCGGCCGGCTTATAATCTCGTTAAAAAAGTCCGTGCTGAGCGTGACCGTGGACTTCCAGAGCGGCATCTGATCCGGAGACTTCGGATTCCACCACAAAAGGTACTCTTTGGCGATATTGAACCCGCCGCCTTGCGTTGTCGTCTCGTCCTTAAACCGGCAGGAAATCGTCGAGCAAAACAGGCTTTCAGTCTGTTTTTTCAGCCGCGTAATGTCGCCCCGCTTTCCGCCCTGCCGCGCAAGGCCCAGGGCGGCCATGAACGCGGACAGGGTAGGCCCCAGCACCAGCACCGGCGAGCGCGTGTAAACGGCTTCCGTGGTCATCCAGGACAGCAGCAGGCGGGGAATTGACCCGTAAGGCAGGCCAACCTTGCTCGGGGCAAGGATGGTCAGGGAAAACAGACCGTTCTCACGCGTAAACTCGTTTTCAGGTGTCGCCTTATGGGGTAGGGTCGCCTGCACCAGGGCGCGCGCCATGTAGCCAAGCGCGCCGGCTTTCTTGGCATCCTCAGCCTCAATAGCCAGGGTTTCGGTAATGATCTGGTTCAGATCCTTCCGGTTCATTGAAGCCCCTTTTTCAACCCTGTGGATAAGTCAAATCACTGGCGGGAAACGATTCTGCTTTTAGCACGAGTTGCGCTGAAACGCTCCCACTTTTTTTAAAATCTGCGCTGAAACGCTCCCGCCTGTTGCGCTGAAACACTCCCGATTCTGCGCTGAAACACTCCCGCACCTTGTCAGCAAACCCTTGTCCACACTGGTGTTGCTGGCATCTCCCTGTGTACACCTCTACACAGATTCCTGTAAAAAAACACCTATATGGGCGAAAGGCAGTGTCAAAACCAAAACAAAAGGAGTTCGGGGTTCGCTACGCTCACAACTTTCTTCGAAAAAACATAGATCGGAATTCGCTTTGATCTTCACATTGAACAGGGGCAAAGCCCCTCTTGCCTAACGGCAATTCACCCAACTGAAAAAACCCTAAAAACAGACAATAGGAAAAAGAACTTTCAAAAAATCGACAGGAAGCTCCAGGAGCGCGTCAAATCATCACAGGGTAGGGAAGGGGCCACCCGAGATGCTAAAACGCACCAGCGGTCAAAAAAAGGGGTGTTTTAGGGGGTATTAAGATATGGGTCAGGTCGAGAAATTGCCTCAGAAGCGATTATAGAGCGTCGATTTTTCCGAAACTGGCCTCAAGTAAGCCCAAACCGGTATTCCAGGGCTTCATTCCAATCCTTGCCGGTCCCAACATCCGGAACCATGCGGCGCAATTCTCGTCCTGCAGGAGCAAAAGCCGCGACCTCTTGGGCGAGCTTTTCCCCGCCTTCGTCCAGATCAAAGCCTAGAATAATAACCGAGCCTTCCGGCATCTTCTCAATGGCGCCGCGCAAAAGTGCGGGTTGCTGAGGATTGAGAGCACCTCCCGTCGACATGTAGCGGGAGCTATCGCCCCCGTGCAGGACCTGGAAGGAATAGGCATCAATAGCGCTTTCGGTCAAAACAAGCCAGTGATCCGTTGACCTGGTGGCGCTGTGCCACAGCCCCTTGACGCCGCCAGGTGCAAAGCCGGTAAAGTTTTTGTTTTTAACCTCGAAACCACAAAGGCCGTCTTTATCGTAGTGCGGGAAAAGAGCATTCTTGCGTTGATCAACGCGGACGCAACCGGCAAAGCGGGGGAAGGCCAGAACATCAGGCCCCAGGCCCCGGCTTGTCAGATAGGGGAGGGCCGTACAAGTCCGGGCCCTCTCCCATGCAGCTATGACGCCGGCGCGATCCTTTGATACCGGCATCAGGTCGCGCACAAATGCGGGAAGTTGAACGCCGGCAGGCCGCGATAGGCCGAGCCACGCCCGCAGGGTTTTGCGGACTTCGCCGAGGGACCAGCCGCCTCGATTTTGCAGGAAATTGATGATAGTTCCTTTGTCTCGATTGTTGTGGACATTGAAATAGGTCCAGTAGGGATCACCACTGGAACCGCTCCGCTTACCGTTATCCTCAAGTTTGGCAATGATGAGCTTATCGCCGTTCGGGTGGCGCATGGTGGCCGAATTGCGGGAGCTTTCGCGCCGATCCAAGGCATATCCTCGCGAGGCCGCAAACTCGGACAGGTTGATTTGTGATTTAAAGCGCTCTAACTCATGATCTGGCATCGAGGCACTATAGCCCTTTCGGGCAACAGTGAAAAGAAAATGCTTTAAGAACGAGCTTGCTGTTTGATTTCCCGTTCGCGTTTTTTCATCACGCCCCTGAGGACTATTTCGTCAAAATCGCCCTTACCATCAAGTTTAAAACCGACATTCATGTTTTGATCGTATTGATAAAGCCTTTCCAGGTCACCCAATATAGGAACAAGCTTCTTCATTCGTCGTTTACTGTCAAAATATTTGTGTGTTTTTTTGCTGTCCAAGAAAAACGCTATTATAAAGCCAATAATGAATGTTATTAAAACAGCTTTAAAAAGGTCATAAAGAGCAGATTCAATATTTCCATTACCACTTCTTATTATTGGGAAAACTATTAGAAAAATAGGCGGCAAGATGATATAAGCACCTAAAGCTGCAAACAATTTACTTTGTAAAATAGCCATCATGGGCGTCGGAAGCCATGCAAGCTGATTCCACAGAGGGGTTTCATTCACAACGGCTTCGCAATTCTCAATCTCATTTCTCATGTAGTTAATTGCGTCATAGATGTTGCTGCATATCGGTTCTCTTTCCTCCTGCATCATTCTCCCCCTTGAAGTGTCATTTAACTACCCATTGATCAACACGGGCCTTAACGGCGATCCTAAGAGCGGGCTTGCTGTATTATTTCCCGTGCGCGTTTTTGCATCATGGCCTTGAGCACGGTTTCATCAAACCAGTTTGCGCCTCTAATCTGGATAAGTTGAAAACCGACATCCATATGTTGATCGTATTCATAAAGCTTTTCCAAATCCGGCAAGATACGAACAAGCGTATCTCGCGCCCTTAGATGATCACCGCCGAAATAAAGGGAGAAGTACCCAAATGCCAGTGGAAGCCAAACCGGGAAAAGGAAGGCCCCAAGAACGCTTAGACCAGACGCCAACTGATAATGGATAAACATCCAAAGTAATGTTATGCCCCACACAATTAACCACCACTGCCGCAAAGACAAACCTTTAAAAACACACCACACCGAGCTATCAATCACGGCATTCCGCCTCTCAAGCTCTTTTGTCATGAAGCTTAGAGCGTCATAGATGTTGCTTACTATCGGTTCAGTCTCCGGCATAAAAAATCCTTCTGTATGTATGTCTGAAATCAGCGAACGCCTGACGCGGGTTTAAAACCCACGATCCATTGACCGGTACGCGCCCTTGTGACGAAGGCCGCGCGATCTTCCGTACTCATGTGGTAGGGATCGTCGTCGTACAACCCTTCGTAGCCGCCGTCCCAATAGGCGAAGCGCCATGCCATGAACGCACACGGCAGACCGGCGCAGAGCAAATAGTGCTTTTCATCCCGCATTTCGAACAACTGGTCGAACCGCATGAGCGGTTCCCATGTTTCCGTCTGATTGGTCGATGTGATGCCGGTCCCGGGACTGCTTATGCTTTTCCGCCAGCGCAGCTCCTGGCCCGACCTTTCCGAAAAGTATTTTGCGGTTTGCAAATCGTTAGGCGTGAACACCTGGACGACGCCCGCCGCCGAGAGAAAAGACTCCCAATTGTCTTTATAGAGGTTTTTCAATTGCGGGAGGTTTTGCAAGATGATCCAGAGCCGGATTTTGTAATCCCGGACGATGGACGCCGCGTTTTCGATAAGGGCCATAGACCCAAGCTGGGCGAATTCGTCCAGCATGAACAAGATCCGTTTTGCCGGTTGTGTAGGTTCGCGAATGAGTTCACCCAGGGCGGAGAGCACGAGCAACCTTAAAAACTTGCCGTGCGTGTGCAGGAGCTCCGGCGGGATGATGATAAAAATAGTCATCTTGCGCCGCTTCAAGTCGGCAAAGCTGATTTCCTTTTCGCCGCTCAGGACTTCGGCAATCGCCCGGTCCCGTAGAAAACGGGTTTGAACGACGGCGGTCTGTATGCTGTCCTGCACTTCTCTGGACCCGGTCGCATACCGCGCGGTCCCTTCGGCCAGCACGCGCACAAGGGAGGGGTAGGGGCTGACATAAGGATCAAGCCTTGACACCCTCTTAAAAAAATCGACCCGGCCTTCCTTGACTATTTCTCCTTCTCTGTCTTTTTCGCTTTCTTCCGGCAGGTTCAGGAGTTCACGGACTCGCACGAGGGAAGGGTACGGCTCAAAGAGCCGCACATACATGATGAGCAGGGAAACGACATCGAGGGCGGACAGTTCCCAGTGGTCCGCCTTTCGCTGATCGACAAGCCCTTCCGCGATCCTGTCACAGTCGGAGGCAAACGAGAGGGACTCGGGGTCAAGGTGCGCGAGCGGGTTATAGGCGGACGTGGGAATCCCGAGCACGTCGAAGGGGTTCAGCACCGCGACCTCGTGCCCCATTTGAACGCGCCGCCTTGCCGTAATCGCGCAAAGCTGGCCTTTCACGTCGATCACCAGGGCGCTTGCGTCATCATCGAGCAGCGCCGGAGTCTGTGACGTTGAGTTTTTGCCCGAGCCAATCGGCCCGAACGTGACGAGGTGCCGGTCATGGTTGTAATGCAGCGGGACAACAGAGCCGGAATCCTCTTTTTTGTAGCCCAAAGGAATCCCCGCCCCGGACAAAAGCTTTGCTTCTTTTTCGTAGTTCCTTGGGGGTTCTTTCGCGCGTTTCGGCGGTTCCGGCCAATCGTTATTATCGAACAGCGCCATAAATCTTTTGCTCCTCTCTTTTTAGCCGCCCACGGGACACAATCTTCTTTTTCCTATTGCCCCGGCTGAATTACCTGGTGCCCTCCGCACAGGCGCAAAGATATACAATACACACCTGAGATTGTAGAGGATTATTCAAGTATAGATATGCGGAAATAGTTCTTGCCAGTCTTGCCAATTTTACAAAAATCCCCTTAGGGCGCGTCAAGGCTTCCGCAGTCAATTTTGTTTCGCCCGCCGCATGCCGGCGGAACCGCTCCCTTTTATTCCCAGCAAAGCGCCGATCCAGGCGCAATAAAATTGCCTTGTTCCTGTGCTGGAAAAGAGACAGATTCATTCGCCGCATAGCGCCGAAATGAATCCGTCTTTTTCAGCACAGCGGAAACCCTGACCCGCAGGGGATTTTTGTTCAATTGGCTTCACTAGCAACACTAACGAGAAAGGAAATACACCATGACCAACAAACCCACGCACAACGCCTATGTCGTTCCCAAGCCGAAGGAGGACAGCGACAAAAAAGCCATCTGGCATCAAGTTGGCGCTGTTTGGCCGCACAAGAACGGCAACGGTTTTGACGTTGTGATTACGGAAGGCATCAGCGTTACGGGCCGGATAGTTTGCACCGAGCGCAAGGAGCCGCCCAAAGAGCAGCCCCAGGAGTGACGGACAAGGGCAGGGCGTGAGAAATTGCGTCTTGCCCTTTCTTTTCGCTATTGTTGAGTTTGTCGCAGTATTGTTTCATATCCGGATTGTTTTTTTCCGGTTGTTTGAAAGTTTTTCTTGTAAAAGTTTCCCGAATATTGGA
>Ga0116126_1000357_pt1 | contig 35741 bp, 40 predicted proteins | sample June2015DPH_16_5_FD_89730 | JGI IMG/M metagenome (GOLD analysis project Ga0116126, IMG submission 89730) | Peatland microbial communities from SPRUCE experiment site at the Marcell Experimental Forest, Minnesota, USA - June2015DPH_16_40 | ecosystem: Environmental > Terrestrial > Soil > Wetlands...
ATAATCGAACACCAATGGAGCCGGCCAGAGTGCCAGCCAGAGGTAATGCACCACCACTCGGCACTCGGTGAGTGCGTAGATCCACCCGGTAATCCCGAGGCCGTAGCCGACACTCCGATCCAACAGATTACGCGAACCAGCCATCAGATAGCCCAACAACAACCAGGTGACGGCCAGGCCCAGATACAGCCGTCCATGCCGCGACCAGGCTTCCCGAAAACTCTGGCTGACAAATGTCCGATCATACAGCAGCACCATCAATGGGGCTGTCACCATCACTTCCTTCGTCGCCATCCCCAGAGCGCACGCCGCCACGGAAAGCACGAACCATCGACCGTGCCCCGGCGATTCCACCCCACGAAGGAAGCCGTACAATGTCAGCAGGTAGAACAACCCCATCAACGATTCACCGCGCTCCGACAGATACGTCACCGCCTCGGTCTGCAACGGATGAATCGTCCAAAGTACCGCCACGGCCAGCGCAACCCACTCCCCCGATGCGCCGAACTGTTCCCGCAACTTTGGCCGCGCCAATGTCCTGCGCACGATGCCAAACAGCGTCAATGCCGCAAGAATATGGATGGTCAGATTGAGTGCGTGATACCCCCATACGGCCAAGCCCCCCAACGCGTAGTTAACAGCCAGTGAGAGGTTGACGACGGGGTGCCCCCCCACCATCGAATTGGCGGAGGGCGACAGCGCCTCCCCAATCGGCCACAAGTGACGGATCTGCGGATTCTCAAGGATGGAAGGCACGTCGTCCAGGATGAATGGCCCCTGAAAGCTGTTGTGATACGCCCCAATGCCAGCGGCGATGATCAACACAGGGATGAACTGACGCAGTTTCAACAGCCGGCGAGTTTATCCAAGCTTGCCACGCCCGACCAGTCTTTACTGCCTTACGCCTCTTCCGGTTTTGGACGGTTTGCAAACCTGGCGGTTTGAGGTTCCGAGGACGCTGCGTCCAAACACCACTCCCTGGCCCCAAACCCTCCGCAGAGGAACACACGGGCGGCAGCCGCCCCAGTTTTCCTCCGCACTCCATTCTCCCACGCTATGAGCGGACGCGCAGATGGTTAGCCCTTGACTACGTGGGAAAGGCTACGAAACGGCATCCGAGCGGGGAGTTCTCTCTATCGCGAGAATTGGCTCCGCAGGAAGGACTCGAACCTTCAACCTAGTGATTAACAGTCACTCGCTCCACCATTGAGCTACTGCGGAACCTGAAGTTGATGCGCCTTTATATAGGCGACACGCCCAGTTTCGTCAACTCTGCGCGCGTCTGGTCGGGATTTTGGAAGTGGATGGCCTGGAGGCCGACCCGGCGGGCGGCCTCGACGTTGGCCGTCAGATCGTCCACAAACGCCGTCCGCTCCGCCGCCAGACCGTATTTCTGCAGCGCGTGCTGGTAGATGGCGGCGTCGGGCTTGAGCAGACCGACCTCGTGCGAGAACACATGCGCGTCGAAATCGTCCAGAAACGTGTAATGCTCGAAGATGTAGTCCATGTGGATGGCGTTGGTGTTCGACAGCACCAGGCGGGGCAGACGCGTCTTCAACGATTTCGCCAACGCGATCATCGGCTCGATCGGGGTGAACACCTCGCTCCAGATCAGCGCGAATTCCTCGTACGAGCCGCCGAATCCGAGGTCGTTGGCCACGGTGCGGAAGAACCGGTGTTTCGTGATCTTTCCCAGCGCCAGTTCGTGGGCATAGGGCGTGCCGCGCACGTACTCGTCGATCTGCTGCGGCGTCTTGCCGGTGCGCGCCGCCATCCGCGCGACCGCCCGCGGCTCGTCGACGGCGATCAGCACGTTGCCCAAATCAAAAATGACCGCTTCCATGCCGCTCATATCTTCCTCAAAATCTCTTCGGCCTCTCGCCCCGCTTCTTCCATGGTCGCCCCGAACGAAACAAACCCGTGATTGCGCATCACCACGAACCGGTGTCCATCCAGCGCCTTCAATATCTCCGCCACCAATTCCGGCGTGCCGTAGGGTTGTTCGCTCGCGGTGATCGGCAGCCCCAAACGCTCCGCCTCGGCCAGCAACCGCTGGTGGTGCCCGTGGAACACCGCATTGATCTCCGGCCGCGCCGCGTAAATGCCGGCGTGCATCAGGCTCTCGCTGGATGGTTCGTACAACCCCACGACCGTCAGCTCCGCGCGCTCCCGGTCCGCCTGAATGACCTCGACAAATTCCTGCCGCGTGATCCCGCCCAGATCGCCCGCCGTGCGATTGATCAGAAATCCGTTCGCGGTGCGGAAACTGAGGTTGCCGACGGTGTCGCCAACCAAACCGAGCGCCGCCCAACGACGGCACCACTTCAGCAGTTCGCCCAGCCGCTCGTCGCCGGATACGGCGCGCCGCGCGAACACCGTCCGAAATTTCGTGCCGACGTAGATCTCGCCCATGACTACATTATTTCCCGAACCGCCGTCGAATCTCGCCCGGCTTCAGAATCCCCCGTTCCGTGATGATCCCCGTGATGTACCGGGCCGGGGTGACATCGAACGCCGGATTGGCCGCCGCCGCCCGGCGGGGGGACACGCGGACGCGGACCAGCTTCGCGCCGTCGGTTTCGCCACAAACAAAATGTACTTCATCCTCATCGCGTTCTTCAATCGGGATGTCATCGCCGGTGCGGCATTTCAAATCGATCGTCGAACCCGGTGCCGCCACGTAAAACGGGATGCCGTTCTCGTGCGCCACCACGGCCTTCTGATACGTGCCGATCTTGTTGGCCACGTCGCCGTTGGCCGCGATGCGGTCGGCCCCGACGATACACAAGTCGACCTCACCCCGTCGCATGTAGAAGCCGCCGGCATTGTCCGAGATGATCTTGTGCGGCACGCCCTCTTGCAGGAACTCCCAGCTGGTCAGGTTGGCCCCCTGATTGCGCGGACGCGTCTCATCCACCCACACGAATACCTTTCGTCCGCGGCGATGAGCGAGGTAAATCGGCGCGGGCGCGCTCCCCCAGTCCACCAACGCCAGCCAGCCGGCATTGCAATGGGTGAGGATCCGGGCGCCGTTCCGGATCAACGGAAGGCCGATTTTCGCAATCCGTTGCGCACACGCCACGTATTCGTCCGCGATGGCCCCGGCTTCGGCCACCGCGTCCTTCGCGGATGCGGCGCGGCTGCGAACCCGGTCGAGGGCGTGCTTCAAATCGGCGGCGGTCGGGCGGGTTTCCAGCAACGTACGATAGGCCCGGTCGATATCCGCGCCTTCGAGATACGCCTGGGCGAGGCCGTAGCCTGCCGTGGCACCGATGGTCCCGGCACCGCGAACGATCATCGTCTGGATTGCCCGCGCGGTTTCGCGATGGTTCTTGAGCCGCAACAACCGGAACCGATGCGGCAGCAGCGGTTGATTGATGACGACGACGTCGCGACCGTGCATCCAGACGGCTCGATATTCGCGATGGCCGACTTTCATACTCGACTACACCCGCCGACGGCCTTCCAACGCCCGGGCGAGCGTCACTTCATCGGCCGTTTCCAGGGCGCTTCCCGCGGGCAGTCCCAGTGCGATCCGGCTGATCGACACCCCAAGCGACTTGAGCTGGTCAATCAAGTGGCTGGTTGTCGCCTCGCTCTCCACGTCGGCCCCCAGGGCCAGGATGACCTCGGTCGGTTTGTCGCGCTTCACACGCTCCAACAGCCCCGCGATCCGAAGCTGTTCCGGACCCACGCCGTTCAACGGTGAAATCCGTCCCATTAGTGCATGGTACACGCCCTTGTGGACACCCGCGCGTTCCAGGGTGAGAATATCGTTCGGGCCTTCGACCACGCAAATCGAGGACTGGTCGCGCCTCGCGCTGGCGCAAATCTCGCAGGGGTCGTGTTCGGTGTAGCTGCCGCAGCGCGAACAGTTGCGAATCTTCGCCTTGGCGTCGAGAATCGATTGAGCGAGTTGCCGGTTGGTATCGCCATCGGACTTGAGTAGGTGCAGCGCGATCCGCTCGGCGCTGCGTTTGCCGATGCCGGGCAGCCGCGCGAACTGCGCGATGAGATTCTGAACGGGCGCTGGGTAATCCATCGCTAAACATGTACCCGTTTCAGCGCGCGAAAACAAGCAGGTCGGAAGCGGCTTGTTTATTCTTGCGTTGTGACCGTGCTCGGGCGTACAGCTTGACCCAAGCTGGGAGGGCCACTAGCGAGACGAATTGTAAGCACGACCAACTCGCGTAGATCGCGGGACTCTCTTTCCATCTGCTCGCGGCTGCGCAATACGGAGAATCCCAATGGAAGAAAGATCCACGACCGCGTCTCCTTTGCTGCCCACGGCAGATACATCAACCCTCGACCCCCTGCTGCAAAAGGCGAAGCAACTCGCCATAGATTTGGCCACTCGCCAGCCGCGGCATCGAGTCGCTGATATTCCAAGCGCGCGTGGGACAAGCCGTTTTGAAAGTCATCCCCATTATCCCCCCCATCGACTAGGTGTTTACTGCATAAGGCATAATCGCCATGGCACTTTGTACGTTGGCTCAGGAATCCTAAGAAAGCGCATTTGCGACAACCACGTTTCTCATCGAACAGGCAACAAGGGATTTCAGGCGGACCTACGGCGCGAATTCGAGCTGAAGCCTGATGTAGTTCGTGCATTCCTGAAAGAAAACTGTGACATTTCGTGGGTGCCAATTGATGGCGATGATGAACACCGTCAGAAGGATTTGATGCTCCTTGTTGAGTACCTCGTCATCGCATGGATGCGCCCGAACAATCCTCGCCTACTTAACGGGTACGGTGGAAGGAAAGAGGCAAAGCTGTGAACGATAGACAACGCAAGGTTCTGCTTTGTGGCGTGATCGCGGCGGTCATTGCTGGTCTTTTCCCGCCCTGGAACTACACACAAAGCCTTGCCTACCGTCCGACCGCGCTTAAGCCCGCTGGTTACTATTTCATTCTCGACTCACCAGTTCCTAAGAGCTTTTCGGACTGCGGAGTGTCTTTGGATATGCGCCGCCTATTTGTGGAGTGGGTTATTATCGCGCTTGTGGCCACGATCCCGCTCCTAATTCCACGGAAGCCGAAGGGAATCTCCTCGAAAGCGCTGGAGGTGACGAAGGTAGAGCGTCCCGCGCCAACTCCGCGCGAGTCGATCAAGAAGGAAGCGACTGGAGACAACCGAAGGCCGTTGTGGACTTACAACGAACCGACGTCTGAGCAAACGATCAATCCAAAACTACGGCTCTGGTGGCCCAGCAAGGGTGGATGGATGACCGCGATTATGAGGCGGGTATTTGGTAGCCGCGAATGAGGGCCCTAAAGAAGAAACGTAAGATTCTCTGTCTGGACGATGAGCCGCTGGTGTTGCCCATCTACAAGCACGTTCTCGAATCGCACGGCTACGACGTTCTGACAGCGCAGAGCAGCACGGAAGCGTTGGAGATCATGCTGCGGGAACCGATTGGCTTGCTGATTCAGGATTTGGCACGACCTCACATGGACGGCATCGAGTTATACCGGGTAATGAAGTCAGACGAACGGCTGCGGTGTATTCCTGTAGTGATCTGCTCTGGCTCTGAATGGTGGCGGAACAGATTCTTGGGGCAGTGCTTGGGGGCGGAAGCCGTTCTTGCGAAGCCATTTGACGTTGCACTTGCTCTTGGTGTCATCCGAAAGACCTTGCAGGCAGGCGCGGCGGAGTGAAGCAACTGTAGACGTCAGCAGTACGGCGGCCCAACTGGTTACATCATCCCCGGCAGGTTCATGCCGGCGGTGACCTTGCCCAATTCTTCTTCCTGCGTTTTTTTCGCGGTCTGTAGTGCGTTGGTCACCGCTCCGAGGATGAGGTCCTCCAGCATTTCCACATCTTTCGGGTCCACCACCTTGGGGTCGATTTTCACCGACACGATCGTGCCGTCGCATTTCGCCACGGCCTTCACCGCGCCGCCGCCGGCGGTGGCCTCGACTTGACGTTGCGCCAACTCCTCCTGCACACGTTGCATTTCGGCCTGCATCTTCTGGGCCTGTTTGAGGAATTTTCCGAGTCCGGCCATTCTCCACCATCACTTTCTGACTTCGACGATTGTTCCTTTGAAAATCTCCAGCGCCTTTTTGATCAACGGGTCGTTTTTGAATTCATCGAGGCCTTTTTTAGCCGGTTCCGCGGCTTTGCCCGGAGCCGCCGTCGTCCTGGCGGACGCCGGCGCTGCCGACTTCATCACTTCAAACTTCAATGCCACGTCCATCTGAAGTTTTTCTCTCAGTTTCGCCTGCAACACCTCGATGTTGCGCGGGCGATCGGCAAACTCTTTGCGGTCGGCAAACTCTTGATCGAACCCGACTACGAGCACGTTCCCCTGCATCCGCAGCGGACGCGTGCCCACCAAATAACTCCTGGTGATGGGAGTGACCTTGCCCAGATGCTCGACGGCGTGCGCCCACGCGTCCTCCAGGGAAATCGGCAAGTCCGCCGGGGCCGTGTCTCCACCGTGACGTTGCGGCACGGACGCACCTGTTTTGCTGACCCTCGAGTCGCTGGCGGCATGGATATTGGCCGCGCTCGGAGCATGACTCACGGGGCTGCCACCGGGCATCGCCTGCCCCTTCAATTCATTCAGCTTCTTCAACACGCCGTCAATGCCCACCAACTCGCGCGCCTTGACGGCTTTCACCAGGGCAATCTCCAGAAAAACCCGTTTGGACAACGCGTACCGCAACCGCCCTTCGGCTGCCGCCAGCGCGTCGAGGATGCGCAAGACCGCGTCTGCGTCCGCGCGCTTCGCTTGCGCCCGCAACAAATCGATCTCCGACTCCGGTACCTGCAACGATTCGATCCCCTCCTCGCCCAGGGTGACCACCAGCAGGTTGCGAAAATGGTCGAGCACATCCGCCATCAACCGTTGCAGGTCTTTGCCCACGTCGTCCAGCTCCTTCAGGACCTTCAAGGCCTTCGTGGTCTGTCCGTCAATGACCGCGTCCGTGAGTTTGGCGATCTGATCGTGGGCGACGAGTCCGAACACCGACAGTACATCGCTTTCGGCGATCTTGTTCCCGCAAAATGCAATCAACTGATCGAGCGCGCTCTCGGCATCGCGCAAACCGCCCTCGGCCCCGCGCGCGATGGCCGCCAGGGCCGCATCATCCACGGACACCTTTTCCTTCCGGGCGATATCCTTCAGGTGCTTGACGATCAAGCCTGCGGGGATCCGCCGCAGATCGAATCGCTGGCAGCGCGACAGGATCGTCGGCAACACCTTTTGCGGTTCGGTGGTGGCAAATAAAAACTTCACATGCGGCGGCGGCTCTTCCAGCGTCTTCAGGAGCGCGTTGAACGCTTCCTTCGTCAGCATGTGAACTTCGTCGATGATGTAAATCTTGAATTTGCCGCGGGCGGGCGCGTACTTCACCGTCTCGCGCAACTCGCGCACCTCGTCGATGCCGCGATTGCTCGCGCCGTCGATTTCCAGCACGTCCAACGAACGGCCCTCGGCGATCTCCTTGCAGTTGTCGCATTCGTCGCACGGGGTGACGGTTGGCCCTTTGACGCAATTCAGCGCCTTGGCAAAAATGCGGGCCGTGGAGGTCTTGCCGATGCCGCGCGGCCCCACGAACAGATAGGCGTGCGCCAGCCGGTTTTGTTCAATGGCGTTCTTCAACGTGGTGGTCACGTGCTCCTGACCCACCACGTCGTCGAACTGTTGCGGGCGCCATTTCCGCGCCAGTACCTGATATTGCTGCGCCATGATTACGAAGGTCCGCCTCCCTCCCTCATCCTTTCCGAAAAATGGTCGTGCACCTCGCGTTGACGAACGACATCGGCTCGCGCGCCACGGTTGAAGCTCCAGCCAGGCGCCCCGACGGCACATGGAACATCAAGCTTACCGTTGCTGTCTTCCGACCCTGGCGGGGTTCGCAGGCAACCATTGCATCGGACCCGGCTTTCAACGCCGCCCCGTGGTTGGCTCACCCACATCGCCGCCGCGGCGAGGAATTCGACCCAGCTATAGCGGGTTGCTGGCCAGCCCGAATTGCTTCGGGACGAAGGAACCGCTAACTCCCCGTCTAGCACGACCAAAACTGCCGCCGCGAAACTGTTTCGCGGCCACATCGTGAATCAAAAAACTGGAGCCAACGGTCGGAATCGAACCGACGACCTGCGGTTTACGAAACCGCTGCTCTACCAGCTGAGCTACGTTGGCGAAATTCGCATTGCTATTATGCCACGTTCCCATCCCCGCGCAAGCAAATCGGCGCGGCCACGGCGAAACGCAGTGGCTTGGCAAGAATATCGGCGGGTTCGTGGTGATACACCGAACATGAGACGCAGCTGGAGTCACAGCCCAGTGCCGGACGGAGTGCGAATCCACGCTCCATGGGCCAAGGGCACAATTCAGGCTCAGGACAATCCATCTGTGCCGTGGCGAGGGTCGGAGAAAGGAGTCGAGAGGGAAACCGGGACGGCACTCTGCCCCTGTGTCCCTTCGTTGCGGGTTGGCAGAAAAGTTGTCGCTCTTGCTTGTCACTCCTGATGCAAAAACGAGGCGATTTAGGATGAAGTGAGACAAAGCGTCGAAAGGGCGAAAGGCTTAATTTTACTCGCTTGGACGAGAGGAGCGCAGGCAAGATGAAATGGGACAAAAACGCCCTTTAGAATTATGAGTCCCCTGCTTTAGGAATGTGGAAAGGGAAGGTTCGCAAATCGTCCAAAGCGGGGAGGGATTGCAGAAGCAGCACCCGAGGGCTATTATTTGAACCCGTCCAATCACCGGAAGGTGGAATCCGCTCGCTCGGAAGTATGAAGTGCGGTTTTAACAGCTTGGTCGCCGCCCTTATCTTCCGATTAGCGGGAACTTGGAGAGCGTGGGGCTCATTCCAGAGATGATCGACAGCCAGTCAGATGGCCGCGAGGCGGTGGCACCCAGAGCCGGGTGCCCGTGGGTCCAGCGCGGAATCTTGGGCACAATATGTGCGCTGGTTATCGGGGTTTATGCGTGCGCGGCCCACTCCGGTATTCCCATATCGGGGAGTCTGAGCGCGGCTGGCAATTATTACAATTTGTTGGTGCAGGGTTTTCGCGCGGGTCAACTCAGCCTGAAAAAAGAGGTGCCGCCCGGGCTCGCGCAACTCGCCGACCCCTACGAGCCGAGCGCCCACATTTCTTATCAGGAAGTGGGTGACATAAGTTATTACAAAGGGAAGCTATACCTGTATTTCGGGATAACGCCCGCCGTGGTGCTGTTCTGGCCGTATGTGGCGCTGACCGGCCACTATCTGCTTCAAAGAGACGCCGTGGTGGTTTTTTGCGTGGTAGGTTTCCTGGTCAGCGTAGGCCTGCTGTGCGCGGTCTGGCGGCGCTACTTTGCCGAAGTTAACTTGGCGGTGGTGGCCGTGGGTGGGCTCGCACTCGGCTTGGCCACCTACACCCCGTTCCTTTTGGCGAGGTGTGATGTGTACGAGGTGCCGGTCAGTTGTGGGTACGCGCTGACGATGCTGGCCCTGGCGGCGATTTGGAAGGCGTTGCATGAGCCGGGGCAGCGAGCGCGGTGGTTGGCGGCGGCAAGCCTGGCGTACGGGCTGGCGGTAGGGGCGCGGCCTTCGTTGCTGGTAGGTGCGGTCATCCTGCTGGTGCCGGTAGCCCAAGCATGGCGTGAGCGACGGAAGGTCTTGGCTCCCTTGCTCGCGGCGACCGCTCCGATCGTACTCATAGGGTTGGGGCTGGTGCTGTACAATGTGTTGCGATTCGATAACCCGTTGGAATTCGGATGGCACTACCAGTTGGCCGAAGGACGGCAGCTTACGGGGCGGTTCTTCAGTCTGCGTTATCTCTGGTTTAACTTCCGTGTCTATTTTCTGGAACCGGCGCGCTGGAGCGGTCGGTTTCCATTCGTGCAGGACATCACAGTGCCGCCCCTGCCCGCAGACCATAGGCCGGTTGAAGACGAGCCCTTTGGCGTGTTGGCCAATGTTCCGCTGGTGTGGCTGGCGCTGGCCGTGCCGCTGGCGTGGCGGGGTCGGACGGGTCAAGCATGGTCGGTCTTGCGCTGGTTTGTGATGGCCGTAGCCCTGCTGTGTGCCACGTGCGTGTTGACTCTGGGGCTGTTCTGCTACTCGGCCATCCGCTATGAGGTGGAGTTTCTGCCCGCATTGGTGCTGCTGGCTGTAGTTGGCATTCTTGGGTTGGAGTGCGCACTGGCCCCGACCTCAGAGTCGGGGCAGGCTGACGAGACGGTTTGGCGGCGCGCGACGCGCTGGGGCTGGAGCCTCCTACTGGGCTTCTCGGTGGCGTTTAACCTGTTGGCGAGCGTCAAGCGAAGTGCCGAGGCGCACTACGACATAGGGGTCGCACTACAGGGGGCGGGTCAGGTGCAGGAGGCAGTCGGCCACTACGAGCAGGCAGTGCGGATCCAGCCCGATTACACCGAGGCGCAGAACAATTTGGGGCTCGCCCTGGTTCAACTGGGCCGGCTGCAAGAGGCAATCGGCCACTACGAGCAGGCACTGCGGATCAACCCCGATGACGCCCCGGTTCACAATAACTTGGGAGCCGCTTTGAGGAGACAGGGCAGGCTGCAGGAGGCTATCGGCCACTACGAGCAAGCAGTGCGTCTCAAGCCCGACTTCGCCGAGGCCCACTACAACTGGGGGGTTGCCTTGGAGCAGGCAGGCCGTGTACAGGGGGCGATCGGCCACTACGAGCAGAGCCTGCGAATCAAGCCCGATTTTGCCAAAGCGCGAGATGCGCTTGCGCGACTGCAAGCTAGCCAGTAAGCCGAGCGCAGCACCAGCGGAGCGGAGCCGAGTCCTCGAGACGCGACCATGTCGTATCCCGGGTCGCAAACGCGCCGTGGATTTGCCGGCGGCGCAACCTGCCGGCGAGTCCGAGCGCAGCTTGCATCTACAGGGGGCGGCGTGGCGGTTTGGGTGGCAGGCGGGCGGGTGAGTTGCCGGACGAGGGCACGGGGCGGGCGGTGGGGTTTGACTTTGGGCGGCGCGCAAACTACAGTAGTAGGCCGCATGGGAAATAGTTCTGCCAGTGCCTCCGTGGGGGTATTCTCTTTGCCAATCGATTGGCGGAAGGGTGCTCTGTGCTTTGCGATGGTGGGGCTGGCGGTCTACGCCTATTGGGGGCAGCGGGTCGAGCACGAATTGACGTGCTGGCAGTGGTTGATCGTGCACTGGAGCAGGATCTCGAATTACTCGCACGGTCCGCTGATACCGCTGATTGCTTCCGTCCTGTTATGGTGGAACCTGTCGGAGCATGGGCATGGCCAGGAGGATTGGGGGCCGTACTGGCGGGCCATGGGGGGGGCCGGGGCCGTGCTGATGATCTGGTTTGTTGGCAGTTCCATTAACAAGGATTGGGAGGAAGCGGCCTACTTTTGGTCGCTCATGCTCCTGCCGCTGACGATCGCGTGGCAGGTGTGGGCCCTGCGAGATCATCTCGTGGGACGGGACGAACCACCCGCGATGGCAGGACCGGCAGTGGTGGCGGTGGCCATGGCGATTTATTATCTCGGAGTGAAAGCCGTCCAGCCGCGCGTGGTGGTCGTCTCGGGCATCGTGTTGCTGTACGGGTTGGCGCTGACTTTTCGCGGTCGTGACGTGTTTCGGCGGGTGTTTTTCCCGATCACGTTTCTGTTCCTGATGGTGCCGATGAATTTCCTCGATAACCTGGTCGGGTTTCCGTTGCGGATGTTCGTCGCCAGGATTTCGGCGATGGCCCTGAACGGGATGGGCATCGCAGCGGTGCAACGCGGATCCGCCATCATCTCCCCGCTCTTTAGTTTTGATGTGGCCGATCCCTGCAGTGGAATCCGCTCGTTGATGGCGCTGACGACCGTTACCGCCGCCTACGGCTATGTGACGCAACGGGCGCTCTGGAAGCGTTGGATTTTGTTTCTTTGCGCCATGCCGTTGGCGGTGCTTGGGAATCTGGCTCGGGTGATCTCGATCGCATTGGTGGCGCAGGTCTACGGCCAGAAAACGGCCACCGAGGTGTACCACGAGTGGTCAGGGTTCATCTTGTTTCCAGTAGCTCTTGCGGTAATGGTGCTGATCGGGCTGCTGCTGAATTTTCCATTTCGCCGCCTGTTTCAAAACTGGCTGAAGCCGCCGCCGCCACCTCCGGAGGGGGTGCTGGATGATGATCGGCTTCCGCCTGCCGCATGATGGGAGAAGTTGCATGAGTGAATCATCCACGACAACAACGCCACCAGTGGTCGTACAGCCCGGAGAACAACCCGCCACGCCGCGGCGGCGGGGTCCGAGCACGAATCAAATCTCGATTGTGGTAGCGATCCTGGCAGCCGGGGTCTTGCTCACCGCGACGACCACTGACGTGACGAAGGTTTCCCAGCCTGGCGTGAAGCTATATCCCGACGGGACCCCGTATTTGGTCGATCAGGCGGGCGATTGGGTGGGCGGGGAAAGGACCGGATTGACCGCGGACGAACAACTTCTTCTGCCCAAAGATACGGAAGGTTCGCGGCGTCTCTTCAAGAGCAAGGACGGCAACGAGCTGTATTGCTCGATTGTACTGGCAGGACGGGATGTGACCAGTATTCACCGGCCCGAACTCTGCCTGCCGGGTCAGGGTTGGAAAATCCAGAACGAATACACGCAGTCCATACCCGTGGCCGCGGCGCCGGGCGGAACGCTGGACGTGATGCGCATGAATGCCTCACGCGCAATCCAATTCCCCGATGGACGGACCGCCGAGGTGCGGTCGGTGTTCGCCTATTGGTTTGTGGGCAAGGATCGGGTGACGCCGTATCATTGGCAGCGCATCTATTGGACCGCCAAAGACCGGGTCTTTTACAATACGAACCACCGCTGGGCCTATATCCTGATTCACGTGCCGATCACCGGTGATGTGCAAGAAGGCTCAGCCGTCAAGTCGCCAGATGACGCCATGAAGGTGGTCGCCAGATTTGTTCAGGACATCTACCCCTCCCTGGTCGTAAAATAGCCGCGAGGGTCCCGCGTGACTGACGGCACGCGCGGCTGATGAGCAGCACCAGGGCGCCGGAGTGTTCCAATGTCAAACAGGCGAAGAGAAGTCATCATTCAGGTCAGCCAGGTCGCCGACGGACTGCTGATTGCCGTCGTCTTCTGGTTGGCCCACGCGTTTCGCGAGCAACTCGCGTTCTCGTTTCCGTTCCCCTACCACATCTTCGGGTTCACGATTCAGCACGGGCTGATTGCCCCATTTCGCTCCTTCAAATGGCTGTACCTGATTGTGCTGCCGTTGTACCCACTTCTTCTGGACATCAATGGTTTTTACAGCCGCTCCCACAGCCAGCAGCTTCGCAACACGATCTGGATCATCCTGAAAAGCAGCATCATTTGCACGCTGGCAATCATGGCGGCGATGTTCTTTTTCCGTCTGGCCAGACTCAGCCGCGGTGTCGTGGTCATATTCTCCCTGTTCAGCGTCGTCGCCCTGTTTGTGAAGGACCAGCTCTTTCAGGCGCTCCTGCGCCATCGCGCCCGCAGCGGAAAGGAGGTCACCGAGATCATTCTGGTGGGATCGGAGGACCGCAATGCCGAGTTTGCCGGGTTGCTGCAGGAGCATCCCGAATGGAGCCTGCGCGTCGTCGCCCGCCTCAACCTCAACGACAACCTCCTCACGGAGCTTCCGGCAATGTTGCACCGCTACCCCGTCGGCTGCGTGGTCTTCAACGTCACCCAAACCGCGTTTAGCGAGATCGAACAGGCGATCCTGGCATGTGAAGTCGAAGGCGTAGAGGCGTGGCTGGTGGCCGACTTCTTCAAGACCTCCATCGCCCGCGCCACCGTGGATGATTTTTACGGGAAACCGCTGCTGATCTTTCGCACCACACCCGAAATTTCCTGGCAGCTTGTCTGCAAGCGCGTCATCGACATGACCGGCGCGGCGATCGGGTTGATCGTGCTCGGTCCGCTGGTCATGCTCCCCGTGGCCATCGGCCTCAAGCTTACCTCGCCCGGCCCGGTCCTCTTCAAACAAAAGCGTAGCGGACTGCACGGGCGCCTGTTCACCATGTACAAGTTCCGCTCGATGATCACCAACGCCGAAATGTTGAAGGCCGAACTCGAAGTCTTCAACGAAATGACCGGCCCGGTCTTCAAGATGCGCGATGACCCGCGGATCACCCCCATCGGCCGCTTCCTGCGCCGCACCAGCATCGACGAATTGCCCCAATTGTGGAATGTCCTCGCCGGCGACATGAGCCTCGTCGGGCCCCGCCCGCCCATTCCCAGCGAGGTCCAGCACTACGACCCCTGGCACCGCCGCCGCCTCTCCATGAAACCCGGCCTCACCTGCATCTGGCAAATCAGCGGCCGCAACCGCATCGGCTTCGACCAGTGGATGAAGCTCGACATGCAGTACATCGACAACTGGTCGCTCTGGCTCGATCTCAAAATCCTCGCCCGCACCCTCCCCGTCGTCCTCACCGGCCTCGGAGTCAAATAGCCACAAGCCGAATGCGGCCCGGGCCGCATGAGATGCGACCACGTAGTATCCCAGGTCGCAATTTACCCCGATTTCGAGTCGGGGCGGCCATTCGCGGTGATCATCATCAGATCTTAGAAATGCCAGGTGACGTCGACCGCAGCCGTTAGCTGGCTGTCGCGCGCGCCGTTGTCGTAAGCGCCTTTGAACCGAGCCGGGGCGCCGGTCGTGTTGAACGCGGCGGTGGTGCTCGCCAGCCCGTCGTCTCTCCAGCAATGGTCGAAGCGAATCTCCGGTCGCACCATCAGCAGCTTGTTGGGCCACCACTGAAACCCGACGGCATGCTCATCGTAACAGGAGGAATAGCCGGACCGATAGCCGCTCGGATCGTCCCAGATTTCGTTGCGGATCGTCAGGAACACGTTGGGCGCGACGCGGCGCATGGTGTAGTTGACAATGCCTCCCGCCCAGGCCGTGCCCGCATGGGTCGGGTAGAACCCGTCCTCGATTGGCACCGAGCGGGTTGGCGCCGTCGAACAGCCATGCGTCCACATGTACTGGGCCTCGAACGTGGTCCACCAGTTTTCGTTGAACTTGTGGCTATAGCTCTCGATACACTCCTGGAGGTTATTAAAGCCGAAATTGCCCTTATTGAACGAGTTCATCCCGACGTAAAATGAGTCCTTCCCATTCGGGGCGATGTACTGAACCATCACCGAGCCCGTCGGCTGGTCGCCGGGATCCTCGGTCGCCCAGGGCGCAATGTCAACGCCGTCGGCTATTGACAGTTGAAGCACCCAGTTGGCGTTCAGCTTCGTACTGGTCCACAGGCCCCACATCGTGTAGTTATCAAAACTGTAGACGAGCGAGTGACTGGCCATGAGGTTGTTCGGCGCCAGCTGTTGCTCGATGTCGGGCATCGAAATAATCCGCCCAAGAATGATGTTCATGCCCTCGGCAATTTGGGGAATGTACACATTCAAGTACAGCATCGGTGTGTCGAAACCATTGAACTTATTTTCCCGGAAGAGATTGTTATCGTTGAGGTAGCCGCGCGACGCCATGAAACGGTAATCCAGACCATCGAGACAGGCGATGCGAAACCCCCAGTCGATGTGGTCGGTCTGGTTCTCATCGGCCATGCGCTCGATATACAGCACGGCTTGGTCAAGCTCCAGGCGGTCCGGACGCTCATCATAGACTTCCGGGTAGTTCGCCGTTTGAGACGCATGGTTGGGCCCCTCGTTGTGCGAGGTGCTCAGGTTTCCGCTGACGGTTACCCAGCCGTAAAACTGGATGCGGCTGTCGTACCACGCTTTCCCGTCCGGGCCGTCATAGATGGCCTGCATCAGCGGGTAGGGACTGTCTCGCAGGGCGCCGGGGTCGCCGATGACGTTCGGACCTCCGCCGATCTGCCAATCGCCGTCCGGATAGGGCGGCGAATCAAAGGGCGGGTTGCCAATCCGTCGCGTTGGCGCTGCTGGCGCGTTGGTGTCGGGCGGCGAATAACAGGGCGTTGAGAATTGCTCGAAGAACGCCTCATTCAGCCTCCTGAGAAAACCCGCGTTGGCCTTTTTCCCATAAGGCTGCGACGCAGGAGCCGCTGCCGTTGCGGCAGGCGCATTCGTTGCCGCCGCTGCCGCGCTTGCCGCCGGGGCATTGCTTCCGGAATCCGCCTGCGCCACCGTGGCAAGGCCGACGATACCGCAAGCCGCGAGCACCAGGGTCCATTGATTGGTTCTTATTTGTTTCATATGGTTTTTCCATCGGCGAGCCGCTGGTGCGGCTCGCGCGACGGCGCTCTCCTATTTCACTGGTGCCATTCGGTTTCCCCGGGAGTTGCCCCGCGGAATTCGGCCTTGGTGTTGTAACGGTCGGTGTTCAACGGCTGAGCGCCACGCTAAGCACTGCGAGGATCATGACCTTGTTCATTGTGTGTGCCTTTCGCAATTGTTGCCATGAGCGAGCCCTTTCTTACTCGGAGGTTGGTGTTGCCCGAGCCATCGAAGAGCCAAATCGGCAGCCAGACACAGCAGGCAGGCCCGCGAGCGGCAGCCAGTTGATACACGTAGCGAAACCCGTGGTTGCGTTCCATCTCAGTCTGTAAAGACACACTGCTTCCATGTTGCTTGTTCCTCTTCGTTCAAGTCGGGAAGCTGATCCCGGGCTCGGCGGCTTCGAGGAAGCGCTCAATCCATGGGCACTGTCCTCGGATACTCCGAGCTATACTGCGTATCTATAGCCCTCGGGGAACGGCGGGCGGTAATTAAATTGAGGAGCCGCACCGGAAAAAGATCGTAAAAAAGCATGGTCATGACGGGTCCGATCAGGTCCTGTCCAACCAGAGCAAGTCTTTCTGTTGCTGAGGCATACGACGGAAGATAAAACCCGTGGGAAGCTGATGGGGGCAAAGCGATCCTGGAAGTCAGTCGGGAGCACAACATCTCCGAAGTGACCTTCCGCCGTTGGAAGCAGCAACTCGGACAGTTGGAGATCAATGACGCTCGGCGGCTGAAGGAATTGGAACGAGAGAACACCGAACTCAAGAAGATGCTGGCGGAGTTGCTGCTGAAGAACCGGGTGTTGGAGGCCGTGTCGGGAAAAAATTGTAAGCCCGGGGCATCGACAGGAACTGGCACTAACCTCGCGGGCTATTTGCTCGACCGGCAATTGGCGGCGCGCTACGGACGTTGACGATTCCCCATCTGAGCCGCTTTCTCGAACCTACGCCGATCAGGATGGGTGCAAAGGACGCCCAAACCAAAACGTAATGCTGACCCGCAAGCGTCGGGGTTCTTCATCAGGCAATCGGGGAAGGGGAGAGATTTCGCCAGATACCTGGTCCGACATATTTCTGGATCTGGAAGACGCCTTTGATTGCCGACCGTGGTTTCGATCATGCTCCTACCCATCGGTTATTTCGGAGAGAGTCCGCTGTCCGCTTTTCTCCGCCTTTTTCATCGCCAGTACACAATCAACACTTGCTGTCCGGGAGTTCCGAAAATTCGTCTTCAGGTTGCAGACCTGGAAGTCGCCCATCCAGTCCCGCCTCAAGATGGCGTAATTCCAGCCCCTCTCCTCCTTGCTGAATGCGATTGTGCCGATGCTGTTCTCTGGATCATCAGCATACCATTTGACCTCTTTGCCGATGACAGTCCCCAGATGATTACGGGTGGGAAGAAACCGGTTGAACTTCCAACTGCTTATGCTTTTGACTGACACAATCTTCTCCTCCAGCAGCGACGGGCGAAGGTAGGTGGTGCTGCCTATTGTGCCGCATCGTTGTCGGCCTTGGTCGGAGAGAACGAACTCTCTGAGACTTCTACAAATATAAGCCTCATTCAGGAATTAGCCAGCGATATCGCAGAATATCTTTTTTGCCTGAGTGACGCTTCGGTTTGCCGTTGACTGAGAGTGCCCAGCAAGAACCAAGGCGTCCCGCCCAGACGGAACGGCCTTCCCGACAATCACGATGTCGGTGCCGAATCAATCTCGGCTTCTGCGGTCATCCCGTCTGCCGCCACCACCGGCGACAAAACTGCCACGGGGGCGGTCTTCATGGCGTCGATCTTTGGTGGCTTTCAGTGCCCGGGCAATTCTGCCGAGAGGCCACTGCATCAGTTCGTATTCAGCTTGCAGCCAATTGTCCAGGTCATGCCCCGGCTGGCTGCCAGACTGAACGAAAATCTCATAGGCTCGGCTGCGAATTTGTTCCTCGGTGGGACGATTGAACTTCATACACCATTCCTCCGTCTGTCCTGCTGGGTGCTCCGAGAGCCCGCCCGGCATCTTCCCCCTTCTCGGTTCGCCAATATAAGCCTGATCTGAAAACAACCTAATCATTTCGCAAACTGTTTTTGCCGCCCCGATCCCCGCCGCCAGAACTGCCATAAAAATCAGTTGCTATTCCTGCGATTGGGCGTAGTTTCCTGCCCGGGATTGAGGACAAGGAGGAATTGCCAGAATTGACCGGTGTCATTCGAAAAGGCTACGTGTCGGCTATGGATACCCAATTACACGCCGCCCATCTTCAAATCGAGCGGAAGCAGTTCACATTTGAACTGAAAGAAAATTCGCAAGGAACTTTCTTGCGGATTACCGAAGAGGTTCGCAGTGGACGCCGCAACTCAATCATCATCCCCACAACGGGCCTGGAACAGTTTTGTGACGCCCTAAACGAAGTGATTAAGTTCAACCAGACTCCAGTGGGGAGTCGAACGATCCTCCCATTGGGGCGACAGAATGCCGAGACGCCGACCCTGACGGCTCCGCAGATTTGACAATGGGGAGTTGAGCGTCGAGCCCTCTTTTGGTTGTTCTCGCCGCCTGATCCCCGCCCCGAGGACGATCACCGTCCGTTGCGGCCCCCGAACCCGCCACGGGTTTATGCTTTACGGGGCTTGGCTTCGTTGACCTTCAGTGCCCGACCATCCAGTTCCTTGCCATTGCAATCCGCCATCGCTTTGGCGCCCTCTGCCTCCGAGCCCATCTCCACAAAGCCAAATCCTTTGGACTTGCCGGTGGCCTTGTCCGTGATGAGGGTGCAACTGACGACATTGCCCGACTGCTTGAACAGGTCGAGAATCTGGGATTCCGTCGTGTTGGGTGAGAGGTTGCCCACGTATAGTTTCGTTGCCATGTCTGTAAGTTCCTCCAATTTGCGAACGTGGCTGAGATTAGGGTATTCCGCCTAAAAAGCAACGATTAATCACGCCGCCCATCCCCCCGCCGCATCCCGCCGCCAGTTCCCCGCCTGACCCCGTTCGACCTGCGACCGCCCAGGATGAGAACCAGAGAACTCGACCTCGCCCCTACGATTCGGACTTCCCTTTGGGGTATAGCCGATCAATAAACCGCTTGGCTGCCTCAGTTTTCTCTTCATCCGTATTTGACACACGGCAACGGCTGGTTACGTCTACGCCGTCAACTTCGATTATCCTCTTGGTAACCGGCTGTTTATCTGACTTCCCCTTGACGCCATCGGATGCAAATTCAATCTCGTCCCGTATGACAATCTTATGGTTCCGATATTGTCTTTCGGTGGGGTTCATGACACCATTTTAGCTCTAATCGTGCCGAAAGACGAGGACGGATTGCCATACCATGAGTAACCCAGAGACCAAACCCGCAGGCCCGGCGGAGACCAAGCCCGTTGACAAGGCGGAGAGCAAACCGGCAGGCAAGATGGAGAGCCGACAGACAGGCAAGGGCTCAAAACGTCGTCCGTTCAAGGCGAAGCAATATGCTGCGAATTATGAGACGATCCACTGGGGTAAGAGACAGTCCAAGAGACCTAAGCGGTAACGGCGGGGCCGGCTTTCTTTCTCGTACCCGTCCGCCATGCCACCCTGACAGGACTGCATGGGATTTAGGGCTGGGGAACCCCGGTCAGACCCTGCTTTCGATCAGAAGGGGTACGGGGGTAGCAGCCAACACGGAACTAAACTGGCAACAGAATCGAACACGATCTGTTGCGAGTTTCCGCCCCACACAAATTGAAAACGCCTCAAAACTCGCAACACTTCAGACCTGGTTTGTTGAACCGGATGGAGAAAGGATGCCGTCGAACCAGCATCACCAACCATCGAGGGTTTGTGAAGAAGGCGGTCCCACTCATTGCCGCAATGATTTTGTCGGTCGTCTGGATCGCCAGGGCCGAGGAAGGATGCGGCTGTCTGAACCCACATTTCCGGATGTGCTTCACAAGTCGCCGCCCACGAGATATAATCCAACTCCGTAAACAAACGCTTTGGTCGATGTTGAAGTGACAACACACGGAAGATCCAGTGGATGCCGACGGAAACAGACTCTGCAACAATCAAGCGTACTGGTGGGAATGATCTTCGCAGCCAGTAACGGGAGAGGGGGAGATACTCGATGAGAACGTCTGATCGCCTTGCTTCACCGATCGGGCTCGCTGCCGAAAAGTCCGGATACCGGTGGGTCCTGCCCATTGTTGTCGCCATCCTTTGTGCGAGCACAATCGGCCCAACGCCCGCTGTGGCGAGTGAAGAACCTCTCACGCCCATCGCCGGCATCAACAAGTCATTACAGAACCAGGAAGTCATCGTCCAAGCCGTCATCTCGGCCGTCAACGAACCGCAGAACGGTGCGCCCTATTACGTCACACTCGCGCAAGGCGGTGCCACCGTCTCGCTCATCTACTGGCCAGACATGCAGGCCCAACTCGGCTCAAAGGTGAAGGTGGGAAACGTTGTCCGCGTCAAGGCCACCGTCGGCTCGTACAGGGATCGGCTCCAACTGCGCATCCGTGACCCGAACGCACTGGAAGTCGTCAGCGGCGTTGCGGGTGCCACCACAAACATCACACCTGTTGCCACGGCCACACGCGGAGCCACAGTCACACCTGCGGCCACAGTCACACCTGCGGCCACAGCTACACCCGTAGCCACACCCGCCCCGCAGGTTCCGTCTACCGAGACCGTCATCGGCAAGATCAGCGCGGATTGGGTTGACCGCGCCGTGATCATTTCGGGTACCGTCTCTGACTTTAAGACCGCTGGCAAAAGTTGGCGTCTAAAGGTTCAGGACTGGACTGGTGAGATCCCGGTCGTGCTCGGGGAGAAGGCCCTGGTTGGACTGGCTTTCACAGAACTACGGCCAGGATGGGTCGTGGCGATCACGGGCCCGGTCAAAGTCTATGAGGGGAAACCGGCTGTCGTTCCCGAGGTGGCGGGCGCGGTTCGAGTCACACCCCAGTAGGTTGGTTGCTTTCAGGCGCAACGCCACAGGCGGCCGACAGAACACTTGCGGCTGGAACGTTCAGAACAAAGGGCGCGTCCGCCTGTGAGCCAGCAAAAAGGTGTTGCAGTAGTACAGCCTCCATTGCTACAAGTCCACTTGAGAGAACTCGGTAAGAATTCCGCAATGAATGCCGATGCCCAGAACAATTTGAGTGCCCTGAGGGCCAGAACTTCGTTCATGTGTTTGCTTCCGGCTCTTGTCTGCGTACTCTTCGTTTGCACCCCGGCACCGCTCAAGGCCGACACCGTAACCCTAAACTCTGGCGAGGTGCTGCAGGGTAGAATTCTCTCCGAAACGGACACTCAGGTCGAAGTCGAGGTGTCCTTGTACCACGGTTCGATTATTACAAAGCGTCAGGTGCTCAAGACGGATATTCAGTCTATTGTTCGAGAGAATCTTGAACAGCAGCAGGAAAAAGCGGCTTACGAAGCCCTGTCGAAATATACGCTCAATCCGAATCACGAGCTCACGCGCAACCAATACGCCGCGGGGATCGCTGCCTTTCAGAAATTTCAGGCAACCTATACAAACTCCAGTTTTGCAGCGGACATAAACAAGCGCATTGCTGACTGGCGAACAGAGTCGTCCAACGTGGAGAGCGGCAAGGTCAAGTTTGCCAATCAATGGATGACCCCTGAAGAAAAGCGGACGCAACCGGAGGCTTCGCAGAAGCAGCCACGAGAAGAAAAGCGGACGCAAGCGCAGGCTCCGCAGAAGCCGGCACGAGTTGAAAAGCGGACGCAACCGGAGGCCTCGCAGAAGCCGCCACAAGTTGAAGTGCCGCAAGACGATCTTCCGACGCTCACGAATCAACTGGCCAGTCTGCAAATCGAGCGCAAGAAGGCCGCTGAAGATCTCAGGGTGGCAGAAGGACAACTGACCGCCGCGCAGACGCAACTTGCAAGCCTTAAAGACACAACGGAGCCGAGGTACGACCCCGCCACCAAAGCACAAATGAAGGACGACCGGGGAAACCCCGTGTTTCAGATAATTCCCAATCCAGGACGGCCAGATGCAGAGAGCCGTGTGGATTCCGCGCAACACCAGGTTAACCGGGGACACGGCACGCTGGCCTCTCTGGATAAAAAGATTTCTGATGTCCAATCCAGAATCCAAAAACTTTCGAAGGCGCAGCAACCAACTCTCGTCAAGTCAAATGAGCCACCGAAGCAAACTGTGGCCAAAGTGCAGCCATCACGACCACCGCCGCCACCGCCCCCCGAACCGAAGCCTGAGCCGACGCCTCCCTGGTACATCAGAATGTGGAAGTGGGTGCACGGATAGCAGAGACTCGCCTTCGATGCCGAGGCAACACAAACCTCGCTGCGGGAAAGTCCAGTTGACCGGACCACTCTTTTCGAGCCAGCGGCTGTGCTGGTCCGAGGCTGTTGTCGAGGTTGCACCAGGGTTCTGAGTTTGTCCATCCCCGACGCAGGGGGGCGAAACCCGAGCGCAGACGGGGATGGGGTTGGTTGAGCCGCGAACCGGGCGGGACGGCGGGCGAGTCTGTGGGGGGATTGATTTGGTGCTGCGAACGCAGATCGCTAACAGGATTGTAGCCTTGGACAACCTCACTTCTTCTTGGCGTAATCCTCCATCCCGCTGATGTCGATGACAACGACCGGTTCATTGCCCACAACCCGGGCATCATGCCCCGGCGGAAGAAAAGACACTTCCCCCGGCCCGAATTCGGCCTGCGATCCATCATCCATCACCACATGCAGTCGTCCCGACACATGATATTGCAGATGGCTTACCTCACAACTCTTGGTTTTCACCAGGGGTTTTACGCAGGTCGACCATGTCCAACCCGGCTGCAACGTCGCCCGACCAAAGGTCACGCCACACAGGGATACGGTTTCCACCTGGCCTTTGTCGAAGGCTCGCTTTTCGTCCGGCTGGGACAAGTTCTTCTTCTGCATCTTGCTCATGGTTCTGTTCCTTTCCTCGATGGTTCCCGACTGCCCAAAACAAAGACAATTCAACCGTTGCCCTTCGCAATCTCGACGATCAAAACGCCTCGGGTCTGGGGAAATCCTCATATCCAGCATACATGACTACACCCATCAAATCCAGCGACGGCGGAAGCCTTGCCGACGGAGGAAGCCTTGGCGAAGGCGGATTTTTGTTGCCCGATGGCGCAAATTCTGCCAATCACTCAGGCGCATGACACCAACCACCTCCGCTCCCGTCACCCTTGTCACCGGCGGCGCCGGCTTCCTCGGCTCCCATCTTGTCGACCGTCTCCTCGCCGAAGGCCATCACGTCATCGCCATTGACAATCTCATTACGGGCAACACCGACAACATCGCCCATCTCGCCGGTAACCAGAACTTCGAGTTCATCCGCCATAACGTCACGCAATTCATCTACCTCGCCGGCCGCGTCGACTACGTCTTTCATTTCGCATCACCGGCCAGCCCCATCGATTATCTCCAACTCCCGATCCAGACGCTCAAGGTCGGTTCGCTCGGCACGCACAACGCCCTCGGCCTCGCCAAGGCCAAAGGCGCCAGGTTCCTCCTCGCCTCCACCTCCGAATGCTACGGCGACCCGCTCGAACATCCGCAATCCGAAACCTACTGGGGCAACGTCAACCCCATCGGCCCGCGCGGCGTCTACGACGAAGCCAAACGTTTCGCCGAAGCCATGGCCATGGCCTACCATCGCTACCACAAGGTCGATACCCACATCGTCCGCATCTTCAACACCTACGGCCCACGCATGCGCCTCAACGACGGCCGCGTCGTCCCCGCCTTCATCGGCCAGGCGTTGCGTGGCGAACCTCTCACCGTGTTCGGCGAAGGCCAACAAACCCGCAGCTTTTGCTATTGCAGCGACCTCATCGACGGCATTTTCCGCCTCTCGCAATCCGATTTTCACGAACCCGTCAACATCGGCAATCCGACCGAGTTCACGATCCTCGATTTCGCGAAACTCATCATCAACCTCACCGGCAGCAAAAGTAAGATCGTCTACGAACCCTTGCCCGTGGACGACCCCAAGCAGCGCCGCCCCGACATCACCCGCGCCAGGAAACTGCTCGGCTGGGAACCCAAGGTAAAACTCGAAGACGGCCTCCGCCAAACCATCGAGTACTTCCGCGGCAAGGTGTAAGCCGTCGGCAGGGCGCGCCGGGTTTTCCACAGGTTCAACGGTCTGCTTTCGGTCTTGTGCCGGGGGACAGCGGAACGGTAGCATGACCCGTTGTCGGGCCTGTTCGTCGGCCTTTCTGAAGAGATACGATGCCCTCGGCGTTTCGCTACACCTGGTTTCTGATACTGGCGGTCATGGCAACGCTCTGCCTCGCCGCCTCTTGGGTGCTGCTCCAAAGTAATTATTCTCCGGAACTTTATTGGGCGTTGCCCGATATCCCCGGCAATTTGGAAAACGCTTGGATGCTGGCGGGTATTGCCGTGACGGTTGTCCTGCTGCTTGCATTGGGTCAGCGACCGGAGGACTGCCGACGGTGGGCCGGTGCCGCGCTCGTGGCGACAGCCGCCGCGTGTTTTGTCCTGGCAAAACGATGGCTGGGGTTGCCCGCCCAATGCCTCGACCCAATCCTGTTTTGCGCCGCGTGCGGTTGGACAATCGTGCTTGGGTTGCGCAGCCGGCCGACGCCGGCCCCGGAGCGGCATTTGTCTTTGGGGTCCGCTGGGTACGATGACGAGCCGAAGTCGATAAGGTTGATGGCGATGACCGTCGCTCTTGCCGCGGCCGGTTTGTCCGTCTATTACGCGGTACAGCAGGTCCATTACTTCAGCCATCTACAACTCGGCTACGCCGATTGCGGCGCGGCCGCCCGCGTCATGTTCAACACGCTTTTCAATCCGCGTGAATTGTTCTTGCGGGCCAACCCCGACCTGCCGCTGTTCTCCGACCATTTCCAGCCGGGATTTTTGCCATTCGTCCCGCTTTGGTTTCTCTGGCCGGGCCTGAAGGTGACCATCCTGCTCCAGCTTCTGGCCGTCATGGCCTGCACGGTGCCGATTTATTGGATCGGCCACAAGCTGCTCCAGGACAAGCCCGCCGCGCTGCTGCTCGTGCTGACCTGGCTGGTGTTTCCGCCAGTCTCTCAGTTCATCTATAGCGGCTCGTACGGATTTCATTGTGGGAACTTCTGCCTGCCGTTGTACTTCCTGGCGCTGGCATTCTGGCTCGACCAACGCCCTGGCGCGGCATTGCTGTTGGCCGTGTGGGCGATTCTGATCAAAGAGGAAGCCGCCATCCCGATCGGAACGTTCGGCATCTACTTGACACTGTTTGGTGGACGCCGCAAGCTCGGTCTGATCATCGCCGCCGCGGCCTTCACCTACTTCCTGATCATCACGGCGGTGATTATCCCGGCGATCACTCATCAGCCGTACGTGCCGCTGGGCCACTTCCCCGCCATCGGGGAGAGCCATACAGAAATCCTTTTTTCCCCGTTCACTAGCCCTCGGGCATTTTGGGGAAACCTGTTCGCGCCGTCGACCTTCTATTTCGCCGCCCTGCTGTTGTCGCCGCTGTTATTCGTGCCATTGCGGAAGCCCTCGGTGCTGTTGGTGGGATCGCTGGTCTTTCTGTTCGATTGCCTCGACCCCGCCCTCAAGTCCATTCGCTACTGGTATCAACTGGCGCTGTTCCCCGTGGTGTTCTGGGCGCTGGCCGCGGCGTTGTCCCGCGACGCCCATCCGCGACAACGCGCCGCGCTATCCGGTGCGACCGTTGCCGGGATCTTACTATCCGTGTTTTTTGGCAACGTCTTCTGGAGCAAAGCCACAATGGCGCCGCCGCCGCTGCCGTCGGATCGACCCCAAATCCTGCAGCAGATCGCCCAGCGCATTGACCGACAGGGTTCTTTGTTCGCCACCCAGCGCGCCGCCGCCCATTTCATTACCCAGAAGTATCTGTACATCAATCCGCCCCTGCCGCAACCGATCGATTACGTGCTGCTGGATATGAGCGATTCATGGAGAGCCACCACCAGTCTCAACTGGCTGAAGACCCTTCGCGCGATCCAACGACAAGCCGAATCCCAGCCGCAATTGCGCTTGGTGGATGCGGAAGACAATGTCTTGCTGTACTCCCGACTCGGGCAACCCATCGATCCCCGCCCATTGGTGGAGCGAGATGCCCTGCCTCCGGGAATCATCCGCCAGTCCGCGGAACTGGGGAAAGGGGTGATGTTCGATGGATACGCCGCGACCCTGCTGACGGCAAATGACGCCGATCCGCACGACCACATTCGCGTGACCATGTTCAGTTCCGTCGCCTCTCCCGTGGACGTGGATCTGGCGGTCCGATGTCGCGTTCAACTTCAGGACGGGCAATCCTACCCCCGACAATTCGGATCACTATTCCAGCCACTGGGACAGTGCGTTTGGCCGGTCAAACGTTGGCTGCCGGGAAAATTCTATGCCGACGAATTCCGCATCGACGTTCCCGCCGGATCGGCGTCAGCCAGGCTGTCGATCTCATTCGAATGCCAGTCGTTGTAACGGACGGGCTCGCAACCGCGCTGCTGCTCCGAAATAGCTTGATACCACACAGGTGTGTGGTAATGTGGAAGCGGTTGACACAGAAGGTCATGGGAGACAAAGAGGCTCGATCTCAGAATGATTTGCTTATCCGCGAGAGGCACACGTTCGTCGCCACGGACCCGGCGGCTGGAAAGATTATCAGAAATACCGTCAATGGCTACGTGACGAATTCGCATTCCGATGTGTCTACTGTCTCGAGCGCGAACGCTGGAGAGACATGCGGGGCGGTTACCAAATCGACCATTTCCAGCCCCAAGTTCTTCGGCCAGATCTGAAATGCGACTATGACAACTTGCTCTACCTTTGTCCCGCGTGCAATGCCAAGAAGCGTGATTTTATACTCCCGGACCCCTGCGCCGTGGCGCTCGGTGACTGCCTACGCGTCCACAAGAACGGTAGCATAGAAGCACTCAACGACGACGGTAAACTCTTGGTAGATGTGCTTGTGTTGGACGACCCGCACGCCGAAGACTTCCGTCGAAGGCTGATTGGGACGCTCCTGTCGCTGGCGAAGTGCGATAGGAATCTATTCGTGGACTGGATGCGGTTCCCCGATGACTTGCCCGACCTCACCCAATCCCCTCCACCCTCTAACTCCAGGCCAGGGGGCATCGCCGAGAGTCATTTTGAGAGGAAGAAGCGCGGGGAGCTGGGCGAAGTGTATTGATCGGGTAAGGGCCTTGGAATCGGTTTGCCGTCGTGGCAAATTGCGTACCTACTCCAATCACATCGGTGTCTTGATGCCGAGGGCGCGAAGGGCGCACCAGCCACGAGCGCCTTCGAAAATCATGAACGAGCCAGCGACATCCAGGAAGATGCCTGCAACCAGTAGCGTCTTCGATCCGGTGATCACGCCGGTGACAATCAAAGCCCCGCCGCATAAAACGACCATCGCGCCGCTGATCAGCCGCGCCTTGCGCCCGCGTTGGTCGATATTGCAGGCCAGTTTCATTTGGTCGGACGGCTGGCCCAGTTGCCGGCAAACACCGCCGCCACGGCGAGCAGAATCACCACCACCCACCGAAGCGCCGCTGGTGGCGGACCGATTTTCAGCCACTCGGGCCAGATGGCCCACAGCAGCGCTGCCGCGCCGAGGAACACGGCTCCGGTCCACCCGAGGAACACAAACGTCTGGCGTTCTTCCCGCGTCGCGGTACGCAATCGTCCAATGGTCTCTTTGTCGAGCTTCAGCTTCTGACCAGCCGCGTCCTCCAGGATCTGTTCGTCCGTCACCGTGTTCAGAAACTCCTTCAGAAGGTTGCGCGCCTTGTCGGCTTCGTGCTCGAGTACGAAGATACCGTTGACTTTTTCCGTGCCGCTCAGGTTCTCGGCGGCATCGAATGGCGGCATCGACGGTGGTTGTCGCAGGGTGGCTTCCACGCCGTTGTCGCGCAGGTAGCCGACGATGATGCTCCCTTCCCATTCGTCGTGGGCGTGGTGCACCTGGACCAGATTTTCGGACTGTTCGCCTTTGCTCATGGCGCAATCTACGCCTCCTTTTGCAGGCTTTCCAAGAATTTTGTGCTCCTATCCCGCCTCCGGTCAGACCTGCGACAATTCATCGCGGACGCGTTGCAGGAGATCGTCGATGTAAAACGGCTTCCGGATGTAACCGCTCAAACCGGCCTCGAACATGTTGCGGGCGACCCGATCGTCACAGCCCGTCAGCAGGATCACGCGCACCTCGGGATTGACCCGTTGGAGACACTCGAGCACAAGATCGCCCGTCATGTCGGGCATGACGTAGTCGAGCAGGACCAACCCGATCTCCCGCCGACGTTTCTCATACGCTTCCAGTCCATTCTTTGCCCCCAAAGCGGTAAGTACGGGCACCCCTTCGCCCTCCAGGCATCGCTGGATGATCTCTAGAATCTCGGGCTCATCGTCGATGGCCAGCACGTACTTCGGGGAAGTGACCGGATCGTCGTTCATGGCTTGAGCATTGCCAACCTAACCGTCCCCCATGTACCATAGCCACATTGGGTAGAGAAGGGAATTCAACTTCAACATGGGCGCTCGCTTTCCAGACAAGGTCGTCATCGTCACCGGCGCATCCAGCGGCATCGGCCGCGAAACCGCGCTCGCGTTCGCCCGCGAAGGCGCCCGCGTCGTTCTCGCCGCCCGAGCCGAGGCCAGATTGCGCGAACTCGCCGAGGCACATCCCCAGTGGCGCGATCGGTTCCTCGTTGTGCCCACGGACGTGACGAACGACGAAGACGTGCGGCGGCTGGTGGCCACCACCATGGCGAAGTTTGGCCGCGTGGATATCCTGGTGAACAATGCCGGCGTCGGGATGCGCGCCTCTTTCGCCGACATGCCGCTCGACGATGTGTGGTCGCTCATGGACGTGAACCTTTACGGCCCCATCCGCTGCATTCAGGCGGTGCTGCCGCAGATGCGCCAGCAGCGCGCCGGACAGATCGTCAATATCGGCAGCGTGCTGAGCATGGTGGTCGCGGCACGGAACAGCGCCTACTGCGCCAGCAAGTTCGCCTTGTTGGCCTTGAGCGATACGTTGCGGATCGAATTACACGGCACAGGAATCGAGGTCATCTCCGTCCTGCCGGCGTACACCGACACGCCGTTCTTCGAAAACATGTACCGCTACGGCGGTCCCGTACGCCTGAGTCCGTTCCAGGGACAACATCCCGCGCGGGTCGCGCGAGCGATTCTTCGGGGATGCGCCCGGCACAAACGCCAGGTCGTACTGACAATTTCCGCGCAGCTGGCCATCTGGTTGCGGTGCCTCTGTCCCTCCCTGCTCGACTTCGCCGTGCGCCAGTCGGCTCAGAGACTGGCGAAGGCCGATTCAAAAACCCGATAGCTCGCGTCGTCATACAGGCAGAACAGAACGCGCTCCAAGCCTGGCCCCCCTTCGAGGTGGCGTTTGGCTTCCTGGAGCAGCAGCGGTGCGGCGCGCTCGATGGGGAATCCGTAGATGCCGGTGCTGATGGCCGGAAACGCGATCGATTTCAGCCCCTGTTCTTCGGCCAGTGTCAAACTGCTCGTCACCGCCCGGCACAACAGTCGGTCGGCTTCCAGCGGATCGTGTTCGCTCCACACCGGGCCGACGGTGTGAATGACAAACTTCGCGGGGAGTTTGCCCCCACCCGTAACCACCGCCTCCCCGGTCGTGAGCGGCCCGCGCCGGGCAATGAGCGCCGCCGATTCCGTCTGGATGGACAACCCGCCCTTCCGAACGATGGCCAAAGCCACCCCGCCACCGTGCGCGAGGTACTTGTTCGCGGCATTCACAATCGCCTCCACGTTCAACACGGTGATGTCTCCCTGAACAATCTCCAAGGTCGCGCCTCGAATCGTCTTCTTCATCTCAGGATACCCTTTTACCATGGTACATGCCGCACGAGTTTTTACATAGGTTTTACTTTTCCCCACCCGCGCGGCGGATTACACTGAGCGTTGGGAACGCCATGAGAATCCTTGTCGTCGAAGATGATCTCCTGCTGCGGGATGGGCTGGCGGACTTGCTCAAAGCCGCGGGCCACACGGTCGATGTTGTGGCCGACGGCCTCGACGCCGCGAAGCGCGGTCTGGATCCAGAACTCGATCTCGTACTGCTTGACGTGATGCTCCCCAGGCTCGACGGCATCGATGTCTGTCACCGTCTTCGCCTGGCCCGGCCCGACCTGCCCATTCTCATGTTGACCGCCAAGGGCTCCGAGGAAGACAAAGTGCGCGGCCTGAAAGTCGGTGCGGACGACTACGTTACCAAGCCGTTCGGCGCGCGCGAGCTCCTCGCCCGCATTGCCGCGGTGGTCCGCCGCGCACAGTCCACGCCCGCCGAGCCGGAAATCATCGAACTCGACGGCTGCCGCTTCGACCTCGGCCATTGCGAGGCGCGCCGCGACGACAAGATCATCCGTCTGACACCTCGCGAAGTCGGCATCGTGCGCTGGCTCTATCGGCACAAGGCGCGGGTGGTCACCCGCGGCGAACTGCTCGAACGAATCTGGGGGGCGAACGCCGGCATGGAGACCCGCACGGTCGACGTGACCATTTACCATCTCCGCAGGAAGGTCGAGCGCGATCACATCCACCCCGCGATCATCGTTTCCGTCAAGCAAGTCGGCTACACCTGGGGCCAACCATGAAGTTCTGGCGCAGTCGCACGACGCTGGCGCTGGTCTTGACGATCGTGGCACTGGTTGTTCCCTGCGGCGCGTGGTACATCGTTGGCTCGCGCGAAGTGCAGCGCACGGTCGAACAAATCGAATTGCCTCCGCGCCGGGACGCCAACGACACCGCCCGTCAATTGGCGCGCCGTCTTCAGGATCGGCTCCAGGCCCTTCTGGAATCGGAGTCGACCCGTCCCTTCTATCAATATCAATCGCTCTATCATGACCCGAGGGGGGCGTCTGAAGGCCCGTCCGTCACGCCCTCGCCGCTGGCCCAGGGGCCGACCGATCCGCTCATTCGCGCCTACTTCCAAATCGACCCGTCCGGACGCGTCACCCTGCCCACGCTGCCCGAAACGGACATTGATGCCGAAGGCCTTCGCCGGCTCGCGACGCAGCGCGCGATCCAAAGCGATTTGCAGGCCGCCGCCCGCGGTTCGGCTTGTGTCGCGTACCTGCAAAAGGGGCTGCTGCAACAGCACGTCGAAGTCATGAAGGCGGATGCGTGGATCCAGAATGCGCTGGCGGCCATGATTTACTTGGACATCAAATCCGGCACCAATTCGGCAATCACGTTTGCCAATGACGGATTTCACTTGCGAGACGGACGACGGGAAGTGTCCATCGGCGTCGGCGATTTCCAGTGGTGTTCCTTGCAGACTTCCAACGGGACGAGCCTGGCTGCGTTGCGCAATGTCACCACGCCGGAGGGCGTCCTCGTGCAGGGATTTGTCATCTCCAATGAAGCGGTTGCGGAAACTCTCAAGAATGCCGTGTTGCCCGCCCGCTTCACCTCCAACGCTGCCACCGGCTCGTATGTGGCCGTCGCCCGTCTCGAAAACCCCGCTTGGTGCATCGTCGTCAGCGCCGCCAAGGAATTCGCCGCCGCGGATGTGCAGGCCCGCCACAACTGGGTCAGTTTTTTGCAGCTCTTTTGGGCCGGCGCCGGCGCCGCCAGCGTGGCCGGCCTGTGCGTCGTGGCATTGGTCTGGAACACCGAACGGCTCGCCCGACAGCGCTCGCAATTCGCCGCCTCGGCCGCGCACGAATTGCGCACCCCGCTCGCCGGCCTGCGCATGTACAGCGAGATGCTCGCCGACGGGCTTGGGGACCCGGCGCACACGCGGGACTACGCCAATCGCGTCGCCGAGGAAGCCGCGCGGCTGGGACGCGTCGTCTCCAATGTGCTCGGCTTCTCGCGCCTCGAGCGCGGCGCGCTCCACGTTCGTCCCCTGCCCGGCGATCTGGCCACCGCGGTGCGGGAATGTGTCGAGCGCCAGCGACCCGCCCTCGAAGCCGCCGGCGCTCGCGTCGAACTTTCGGTCCCGGACCGGTTTCCGGAAGTCCGCTTCGACCGCGACGCCATCGTCGAAATCATCCAGAACCTCATGGATAACGCCGAGAAGTACACCCGCACGGCCAGGGATCGGCAGATTCACGTCGCGCTCTCGTCGGCCGATGGTTCGGTGACGCTGTCCGTGCGTGACCATGGACCGGGCATCCCGGCCGACGTGCGGGAAAAACTCTTCCGCCCGTTCGCGCGCGGCAACCGCGACGACTCGCCGGCGGGTCTGGGCTTGGGCTTGGTGCTGGTGCAAGCCCTGGCAAAAGCTCATGGCGGCCAGGTCAACTGCGCCGATGCGCCCGGCGGCGGCGCGCTGTTCACCGTCACCCTCCCGCGATAGCCACCAAAGTTTTACACACCTTTCACGTAACAGGTCTCCGCGCCTATGAGATTTCCGGACACTGGAAACCCGAACCGCTTGTCAATTGCCGCTCCATGAGCGAGATTTGGCGAAAACCCCCGGCGTGGGGGGGCGCTGGGCCGAATTCGTTTTACAAACTTCGGCAAGGGAGTTTTGCAAACCCGACGGAGCGACAAGATGCCAATTCCGAATAGAAGTGTCCGAGCGAAAGGAACGGGAGTCCCACAGGGGCTTTGGCTGTGGATCTTTGTCTGCGCCCTCCTTGCGTGGCGCATGATGCCCGCCGTCGCCGACACGGTAACGTTGAATTCCGGTCAAGTGCTGGAGGGGCGAATCCTTTCCGAGACGGACACGCAGTTGGTCATAGAAGCTTCGTTTTATCACGGCACAATTCTCTCGACGCGAGAGGTGGCCCGTGCAGACATCCGGTCGGTCGTCCGCGAGAGCGCCGCGCAAGAACGGGAGAAGGCGGACTTCGGAGCCCTGGCGAACTACGCTCTGAATCCGGACCAGGAACTCACCAAAGACCAATACGCGGCGGGAATTGCCGCCTTTGAGAAATTCCTGGCGACTTATACGAACTCCAGTTCTGCGGAGGATGTCGATCATCGCCTTGCCGACTGGCAAGCCGAGGCATCCAACGTCGAAAGTGGCAGGGTCAAATTCGCCGGCGCGTGGATGACGCCCGACGAGAAGAAGGCGCAGGCGGAGCGCCGGCAACGACAGACGGACGTGCAAACGGCTCAGGACGCTCTCCGATCTCTCCAGAAACAGTTGGCTGACCTTCAGGTGCAGCGGGCCGCGCAGGCGGAAAGGATCGCGGCGACACAGAAGCAACTCGCGGATGCGCAGTCCAGGCTCGCGAGTCTTCAACAGGCGGCGGGGTCCCCTTCGGGATCGGCGGCGAGTTCCGGTGGGCGGCGGGACACGGCGGGTCGCTTGACGGCGGGCGTGGTCGGCGTGTCACAGGGAGAGGACATGGGGGAACCGGTTTCGAATCCCGAACGGTCACAGGTGCAAGACGAGATCAATACCTTCCGGCAACAAATCTCGCAGGGACAACGGACGCTGGCTTCTTTGGATGCGAAGATCGCCGATATCCAATCTCAAATCCCGACGCGCGAACAGAACTACAAATCCGCCCCCGCCCGATTGTTGGAGACGCCCCCTCAGAGTGGGGCGAGCATGGCCCAGGTCCCGTCGCCGAGACCCACCCACCCGAACGGGACCAATGCCCCCGCCACAACCGCGCACCCTTCTGCACCGAGCCCGGAACCGACTCCCGCCTGGTACATGCGGGCTTGGAAATGGTTTCACGGTTAGTAAGGCAAGAAGGGCAGACGCGGTGGTCTGCCCTGACGAAATAGGACGGTCGGGGGGGTCAGTTCGCCCCGGACTTGGTGCCAAGCTTGGTCATCACGTGGCGGATGATGTGCAGGGCTTCCTGAATCCGGAACGGCTTGCGGATATAGCCATCAATCGGATGTTGGGCGAGGATCTGGCGGAGCCGCAGTTCCTCGCCGCCGGACACGATGATGACCTTCACGGTCGGATCGAGTTTCTTCAACCACTCGAACGTCTTGGCGCCGTCAAGTTGGGGCATGTAGTAGTCAAGCAGCACGAGTTGGAAGCCGCCTTTTTCCTGAGTGAACTTTTCCAGGGCCTTCACGGGGTTGGCGACGGCATGAACGTCGAATCCGAGAGGCCGCAACAGTTCGGTGATGAGATTGCGGAACTCCTCGTTGTCGTCAATGACCAGCACGCGGATAAGGGAACGGTCGGCAGCGGGCTGAACGGCATTCTGCCCAGCCGCCTTGACTGCGTCTGCTTGCCCGATGTTTTCGGCTGTCAGTGGCATCTGTAAACTCCTCCCAATCTGGTTTTTCCCCGCCCTTCAATCAATCCAATGGTTGCCCTCAAAAAGAGCAGGCTCGGTGCCAAATCTTGACCACAGCGGAACGCGGCACTATCATCGCGGAAAATTTCTAGAAAAATGGCCAAAAAAGGCAAATTCATCACTTTTGAGGGGGGGGAAGGCTGCGGAAAGTCCACCCAAGTTGATCTCCTGGCCCAACGTTTACGTAAACAAGCCAGCCCGTTTACGTTAGTGCGGGAGCCCGGGGGAACAGAAGTCGGCGAACAAATTCGTCAAGTTCTCCTTTTTGGGTGGCAAAAGGAGGCTATGAGACCTGAGACTGAACTGCTGTTGTTTTGCGCGAGTCGAGCTCAGCTCGTGCGTGAAGTCATCCAACCGGAACTCAAGCGCGGAAACACAGTGATTTGCGACCGGTTCTTCGACTCCACGAAGGTATACCAGGGAGTTGGCCGCCATCTGGACGCGGGCATAGTCACCAAGATTAATCAGTTTGCGATAGGCTCCGCGGTACCAGATCTGACAATCGTCGTTGATCTCGATCCGAGAATTGGCATGGAGAGGGCCAGGAATCGCATCCGACCACGCCGAGTCAGCGGGGATTTGTTTGACCACATGGAGACGCGTTCGATGGAGTTCTTTGATCGGGTGCGTCAAGGGTTTATCGATCTGGCGAGGGAGGAGCCGGAACGGGTCAAGCTCGTCGATGGCAGCCAGCCGCCAGAACTCATACAAATGAAAGTGTGGGATCTCGTTAGCCATGTCCTTCAGTGATCTGAAACAGCAGAAGGAAGTGGCCGCGCAACTGCGCCGCAGCCTGGAGCGCGGACGATTGGCGCACGCCTATTTGTTTGCCGGGCCACGCGGGACCGGCAAGGAAGCCATGGCCCGGACGCTGGCGAAGGCGCTGAACTGTTCGCAAAAAGACCACGATAGCTGCGACCGATGTGATTCGTGCCGGCGCGTCGAGGACGGAGTGCATCCGGACGTGTACTGGGTACGGCCGGAGTCGAAGAGTCGACGCATCCAGATCGAACAGATGCGCGAGTTCATGAAATCGGTGAACCTGCGCTCCTCGCTCGGCGGTGTGAAGGTCGGGATTGTGGTGGACGCCGACTGCATGGGGGAGGAAGCCAGCAACGCATTTCTCAAGACCCTGGAGGAGCCGCCCGCCCAGACGGTGATTCTTCTGCTGACCGCCGACCCGCAACGCCTGCTGCCCACGATCCTGTCCCGGTGCCTGAGAATATCATTCGGCCCGATCACGGCGGGTGTCGCCACGCCCTACAGCGGGAAATTATTGCCGTTGCTGACGAAGTTTTCCGTCGCCACCGAAGAACCGGTTGCCCA
>Ga0116126_1000368_pt1 | contig 35275 bp, 33 predicted proteins | sample June2015DPH_16_5_FD_89730 | JGI IMG/M metagenome (GOLD analysis project Ga0116126, IMG submission 89730) | Peatland microbial communities from SPRUCE experiment site at the Marcell Experimental Forest, Minnesota, USA - June2015DPH_16_40 | ecosystem: Environmental > Terrestrial > Soil > Wetlands...
CATACGCAATCATGCGCAACCCCTTTGTTTGCTTTGCTCCAAATAACCCAAAACCTCTGCGACCGCCAGCCGCGTGCATCGACGCACCCGGACCGCGTGCAGTTGCCCGTCCGCGATCATCCGCCACACCGTGCGAACGCTCACGCCCAACAATTCTGCCGCAGCCTTAACCGTCACAGCCTTCCTGATCTCTACTGTCTCTTGCTCCATACCTACATCTCCCAATCATCCATCCCCCCCAGTGTTTCTCCCCGTCACAATTTCCCCAGTGCTTTCGCGTACGAAATGGGCATGTACTCCCTTAGCTCCTTCAAAGCTAGCTCCTTGAAATGATCGATCTTTCCAACTGCAAGAGGTTTCCCCTCACTCACAATTGTAATCACCCAATACCGAACGGTCATGAGGTCCACCAGCTCCCCAGGAATCATTTTCAGGTTCGCAAATGTTTCCTCCTGTATTCCGCAGTCGGCATTCAGCCCGTCCTCTTCCCGAAACATCAACACATGCACCCTGCCGTCGTCATTCCTATGCTTCTTCACGAACGTTTTCATCTCGTTACCAAATCTCTTTTGTAGCTGCCTCGTCGATGGTAACCGCGCCGGCTTATCCTTTGCGCCCGCCAGTAGCACCTGAAAGGCCTGACACGCACCAATGGCTTTTGTTCGTTCAGCACCCCAATCAATTGCTCCAAGTTGTTCAACGATTGACTCATTTACGTTCCAATCGTGTCCCTGGAAAAATTCGGTCTGCGCTCCGTCCTCATATTCGAAGCTGAAGTCCGGCACTTTGCGTCCCAGCCACAACGTATAGCTGAAATCATCGGGCACGACCTCGTTGATCTTGCCACGAAGCGCATTGATCTTCGCCTGCCATCTCGCCGGCAGTTGCCGAAACTCCTCCGGGTCAACACTCCGACCTACGTAGAAACCATCCTCTAAGAAACAGTTCCCCAATTCCGCTAGCAATGCTCCATTCAGTTCAATGATCTCCTTCATGCCTTCACTCCTCGCCCCAGTTCGCTTATGAATTCCTCGGCCCATTTACCCCGCTTCTTGACCGCCTTCCGACACTCCCCGAGATATGCCAAAACTCGCTTCTCAGCACCCCTACCTTTTCTCCCCCCGCCTGCCGCCGCTACAAACTCCGCCACAATGTTCGCCAGTATTCCGGACCGCGTAATGTTCATGCACAATCCCAGACGGTCCACGGAGAACTTCTCGCCGTCGCTCAACATGAAGCACACGGTGTTGTCCCGCGGCCCGTCGATGGCCGGATTCACCCGTCTCCCGGTCTTGACGCCCCGTTCATTCGGTGCAGCCGATGCGCTTGTTGTCATCCCTATATCTAAACATATACGTTTCACCTTTGCAAGAACTATTTTTCATTGGATTTGATCACGCGCCCGGCTTCGAAGGGCCACAGGGGCAGAGTGCCGCCCCACTTTCCCTCTCGACGCCTTTCCCCCGGCCCTTCGCGACGGCGCAGATGGACCAGCCTAGGTCACTCGCTGGAACTCCGCTCTGCCTCGCGTCTGTCGGCCCCCACCCCTCGACAACGCAGGCCTGCTCCGTCCCGACTCATTACACCCTGTCCGGCCAACTGCGCTATTCGCCGCGACAAGAGGACAACTCGCGACGCTGCCTCTCCAGTTTTCCTCTCGACACCTTTCCCACTCCCAAACAGTTGACGCGCAGATGGACAGCTCTGGACTTCGCGGTCCGTGCTACACACCAGCACCAGCCGCTTGCCAGCCCGACCACCTGCGCTCAACCATCCTACGATTCCACGAAGCTTGACTTTCTTCTCAGCTTTTAGTTCCCTATCTTCTCTGCACGACTATGCCTGAAATTGCACCAAAGATCGAAGGCCACAGCATCGTTCTAATCGGATCATTCAACCCCGCGGTTTTCCAACCCGCTTGGTTCTCAGCCGAAAACCTCCTTCGCAAGGAAGAAGCAGCCTCCGCCACAATTGACATTCGCTCTAGATCCTCTTCATTTACCTTAGAATGGCTAGATTTTCGCTGTACACAAGACCGTTTCGGCGCTGAGACCACATCCAACCGACGCTTCCAGCCCGAACCCCTCCGAGACCTAACAATCGGCACTTTTCGTTTGCTGTCCCACACCCCACTCCGAATGCTGGGCATAAACTTATATTTCCACTTTCAGATGCCGTCCGTAGACTACTGGCACAAGATCGGCCACGCCCTCGCACCCAAGGAACCTTGGAAAGGGGTCCTAGACCACCCCGGGATGCGCAGTGTATGGATGGAAAGTCCCAGATCCGACGGCTACACCGGAAAAATTAATGTCTGGGTCGAACCATCAGTCCAGATCCAAACAGGCTTATTCGTTTCAGTTAATGACCACTATGAGGTACCCCAACCAGACTCAAAGGCCGATCCCAAACAGCCACAGGGGGCTACACAGATAATTGACATTCTGGAGAAAGTTTGGAACGAATCCCTTGCAAGATCACGGAAAATGGCATATTCTTTAGCGAAAATAGGCGAGTAGGTCTTACCCAATGCCCTTAGCGAATACCTTGGTATCTCATGATTCGTACACCAATGGTGATGGTTCCAATCCATCCCTTGGCACAACGGAGGGGCCACGCCTTCGCGTTGTTCATTTCGACTCGAATTTACTGAAGGACCTAGCGCCCCCAACGTTCAACCTCGCTCCTGAGCCCTCACGAACTCGAGCCTCTCAACTCTACCTGGACTTTGCTTCCTGGCTGGCCGAGACGGAACCGACCTCCACGCCCTGCGACCGATTTGTCGCTTCCCAGAAATGGGAAGGGACTGTCCTCGAAACTGCCAGCGATTCATTCCTCGCTCGCTTAGTCGATCTCACCACCCAGAATCCCGACGAAGAAGCGGATTTTCCACTCGACGAAGTTCCACATCCAGACCTCTCCCTCGTTCAACCCGGAGCAGTTTTCTACTGGGATATCGGCTACTTGGATAAAGTCGACGGCCAACGTATGCGCATATCCTCCATCAGGTTTCGCCGTCTTCCCGCATGGACTCTCGACGAGCTCAAAGACGCCGACAAGAAAGCGCTAGGTTTGGGGGAACTTTTTGCCACCAACCCTCGATCCCCCGCGATCTGACGAAGTTGAAGTTTCTCTCTTCGGCCCCAGCTACGGAGAGAGTGTCGTCATCCATCTAGGGCACAACGAATGGATAATCGTAGACTCCTGCCAAAACCTCGCTACCAAAAAGCCCATACCGCTTGAGTATTTGGAGCGAATCCAAGTTCCACCAACCACCGCCGTCAAACTAGTACTCGCTACCCATTGGCACGATGATCATATTCGCGGTCTCGCGAGCGTCTTTCGCGCTTGTCAAACCGCACGCTTTGCATGTTCAGCCGCCATGGGCAAAGAGGAGTTTCACACTTTAGTCGCCGCTATGACCGAACGGTCAATGATGACGAACACTGGTGTCTCAGAGTTCACTGAAATCTTCAACATTCTCAAGACCCGCAAAGCCAATAACTCCACACTCGCACCACAAGTAGCTATAGAAGACCGCCGCTTGTGGCACTACGCACCAGACGTCAATACCCGGCGCCCGCTCACTGAGCTATGGTCTCTAAGCCCTTCCGACGCGACTGTCGCTATTGCCCTAACCAACCTAGCCACTCTCGCACCCAAAGTGGGTTCACCCAAAAGGCGCATCCCAGACCTGCGACCGAATCATGCCTCAGTTGTATTACTCGTATCAATCGGGCAACTGCATATACTACTAGGGGCCGATTTGGAGAACACCGTCGATGCTGGGCGTGGCTGGACGGCCATCCTCAACAATCCCCGACGCCCTCAAGGTAAAGCCAGCATTTTCAAGATTCCGCATCACGGCTCCAAAACGGCTGACGACCCACGAGTCTGGGCCACCATGCTCCAACCTCAGCCTTTCGCCCTTTTGACCCCTTTTGTCAGAGCCAACCGCACCTTGCCAACCAGACCGGACGTCGCTCGCATCTGCGCTTATACCAACAATGCGTACTCCACCACTTCCTTGCGGCCTCCCCGCCTCCCGCGCAGACCCAAAATGGTGGAACGCACCATCGAGGAAATCGTGAAGCGAATTCAGCCCGTACCCAGCTCCTTGGGCCAACTTCGCCTCCGTACAACCCTTGATGGTAATAATCCCTGGAGTATTGATACGTTTACTGGTGCTTGTCGCCTCGATCAGATCTATCGCGACCACCATTGAAAAGTCTCCGCACCAGCCACCCACGTAGACTTCGCCAGCCCACCCCCGTCAGCAGGAGTTCCCCACTTTGTCACCCAACAGCAACAGACCCTAGACAACCAATCGCCACGGTTTCCAATGTGCGACCGCCTCACGGTGATCCTCCAGTAGTCGCCTGAATCGCCACGACACGCTACATGCCATTTGCAGTGCCACACACCAAGAAACCACTTGTGCGTCTGGATTCCCCCAGCGTTCAACGTCGCGCCGGTAAAGCTCGCTCCCTCGATGTGACGTTTCAGCTTCGTAAGCGTCCATCTCCAACAACATGCAGTCCAGAATCGGAGCGAGATGCCAAGCCCACCGAGGTCCAAACACTTTCGCCAGTTGCTCCCAGGTCAGACCTGACAACCGACAAAACTGGGCAAGTTTTCCCCGCCAAAGCTTCGCGCCCACTCCCAGCGAGGAAAATCGCGTTGACCAACTTCGCCCCCGCTTGCTGTATCGCACCAACCGCGCCCCCTTGTCCTCGGGCTTGCGTTTTTCGATGTGCTTCCTGATGTACTTGCCAACGTATTTCCCGATCGCCTCAGCCGTCGAACGAATCGGCGTCAATTCGCACCGACCGAACCCGTATCGAGGCGCGACCTCCCTCCAGAATCTCCATTCCTCGCGAAGCGCTTCCGTCGCCGACGCCGCGTACATCCTTGTCCAGTACGCACGCGTGTCGGGATTCTCCGCTCGACGTGCATTGTCATACGCCTCGAAGTTGAAACCCGACCGAATGTCATCACGGCACGCCACTAGTAAGTGGAAGTGGACACGACCGCTTGCCTGTCGCTCGACCACCGTGATGTAATCCAGGTACCGGACCGCCAGCACATGCGTTCGCAGACTGTTAAAGCGCCGAGAAGCTTCCTTCATGTCCACGACGTGATCGGCAAACGTCTCCGTGTGAAATGCGACTCTCTCTAAACCGTACTTCTCGACGAGCGCACGGACGTTCTCCGCGAGAGCCTTGGAAGTTTTCCAGTGGCTCTTCGACAGGATGCCTTCGGTTGAACTGTCTGTCTGTAGACAAGGAAGGGGCGGCGCGGGCGCTAAAGCGCCCGCATCCGCCCTCCTCCCGATGTCCGCCACTGGTTCGTAGATCAGCTTCCGTTCAGCAGCGACGGCGATCACTTGGCACCGCCTTCCGGCTTCACCGTCCGAACGAGCGCCAGCACTGCCGCCTTGAGTGGTTCTGACAGGGAGTGCCAGGCAGTGACAACTTCTTGTAGACCCGAACTGTGTGAGTCTATTTGTGAGGCCGCGTCTGTTTCAGTTAAGCCGGCATTGACCTTATCGTGGGTTCGATTCCTGCACGGCGCACCAACATTTGCGCTTGAGAATGAGGGTGTTACGCAAAAAGTGAGCGTGACACCCTCTCTCGTTTTCGGCAAGGGTAGTCACTAGAGTAGTCACGCTCCGTTTTGGCGACAGCACTCGTCGCAGCGAGCAAAACGCGATAAGAGGCAACAGGACTTCGGGAGGCGTTCGGAACCGGACACGCCCGTGATGACGAAACCATGGTTCGAGTCCATTCTCGCGCCGACTCGAACCCAAGACTGGGCCGGCGAGCGTCTTGACTGCGTCTCCCTCGCCGAGAGCGAAAATTGCTACCAGCCTAATCCTGCTGTCCAGCAAAACAAGGGCTTCCAAGGCTGGCTCAAGATGGGCAGGGGTTCGAAAACCTTGTTCGCACTAACAATTCCGACAGCGTGATTTTTCGGGAAAAACATGTCGGCGTACCCTTACAGGCCGAGCGCATGCTTAACCATCCTGAACGGAGCACCACTGGCGGTATCATCGGAGGGCGAAATCCCTTTCCAAGAGCTTGAGCCTCCTTCCCAAACAAACTGTCTCTGTACAGTCTTTAGCACCCACGCACCATTTTGAAATGCCAGAGCGATTTTGTATTTCGCCATCGCGCCCTTGCCAATGTCTTCGGTGTAGTTCACATTCCCGATATATGGGGAGGCCAGAGAGTCGGTCTTCTGCACATCATAGGTGCACTCGACAATCTTCGCATGAAATAGCCCGGCATACGTCTCCTGCAGAGTCGCCACATGCTGTTTCAGTAGAGCGGAGGGGTCTTTCTGCGACAACCTGCCGTAGAATTTGTAGCCGAAGAAGCCCAGCAAGCCCAGGCCTAATAACGCGCACCCCAGCACGACCATCCGTTTGTCTGGCTTGGGAATCTTTGGCTGCAAATTGAAGTTGCGTACAGGCTGTTCAGGTTTTTGGGGTGGTGGAACGGACTGAGGCGGCGGAGCTTCCGGGGGTTCCAAGAGTGTTGAGATTTCATATATGGGTCGCCACTCCCTTTCGTTGTCTTTCCTGTATTTGGCATCCGCTGGAATCTGCCCGTGTGTCCACATCATTTGAAGTTGACCAGTCGTATACGGGCCTCTCCCCTTCCCCTTCACCAGTAGTCGGAACAGGTCTCGACCGATACTTTGCTGGACAGCCCCTGTCGATGAGGTTGCCGCGCTCGTCGCCGCTGATTCACTCGATGCTGTTCCCACAGGAGTTGAGGCAGCAGGAATCCCAAGCATTTGCCTGCACTTCGGACACGGCAAAAACAGACCAGCGCCCGATTCATCAACGACAAGCTGTTGACCGCATTTCGTACATGCGAAAGTTATGTCCATTGGCGGCACCACATTACGGCAGGCAGTAGACGGCGTTTTTGGTCTGGCGTGATTCGCGTTGAATGGCGCGTCTAATGGCCCGATTGCCAGCTGTTGAGAATGCCGTCATCGAAATACAGGTGCCCCTTGGCGGGCGACCCGGTTTTATAATACCATTGCTCACGTGCACCGTGTTCAGTCTCCGTGGTGCCGATTTGGTCGGGCTCTCCGAGGGAGGCTCGGACGTCGGACTCTGTCATTCCGGGGACAACATCTCCGTGCGCAATGGCGTTCTTGACCACCGGCGAAAGGTCGGGATGATCATCGAGATATTGTTGACGACGGGTTGTCTGCTCTTTCTTCAGTTGCTGCTCGGTCGTCAATTGTGCTCTTTCTTTTTTCGACGGGGAGTGACACCCCAAAGCCAGAACCGTCAGCATGACCATCACAATTCGCTTCATTTCGCGCCCTCCTGATTCATCAGTCTATCAAACAGTATCCCGCGTGAATTGTACAACGTGTAGTGTTGCGAGCAGCGGCGTCGGAAGAAACAACAAGAGTGCAGATAACCGACTATTGCCAAGGATACGGTTTCGGCGGGCTCCTGCGCCCCGTTCTGGTCAAGCCGCGTTGAGTGGAAAGGCAAAAAGAACAGACGACTGAAAAGCTCAAAGGCCACTGTTGTCTTGCTGACTTCACCAAGCACGCGCCCTGCTGTCTACTTCACAGGCTGGAAATCTTTGTGCCCCGTCTGCCAAAGGAGAAATGCGAACTGGCCCGCGAAGTTTTTGAAGGTGACAATCTTTTCCTCCGTGAAGTGGCCGTTGTCGTAGTTCACCTTCATCAGAATGGGATTGCCCGAGGCCGTTGCCGCCTGCAAGGCAGCCACGAACTTGCCAGGTTCCCAAGCGGTGACTCGGGGATCATTCCAGCCACCCACACCCATGACCGCCGGGTACTTCACACCGTTCTGGACGTGCTGAACCCCATCCATCTCGAACAGGGCCTGGCACTCAGCGGGGTCTTTCACCGTGCCAAATTCCGGCGTGTTGATCGGACCATTGGCCGAGAACTCCAGTCGCATCGCGTTCGCGCACCCGACATTGCAAACGGCGGCAGCAAATAAATCCGGGCGTTCCGTGATGGCACGGCTGATCAAGATTCCGCCCGCGCTGGTGCCGGTTCCGGCGAGCTTCTGGGGACTGGTATATCCCTTCTTTACGAGGTACTCCGCGCAGGAAATGAAGTCCTTCCAGGTGTTGGGCTTGGTCGTCTTGTAACCGGCCTTGTACCATGCCTCGCCCTTTTCGCCACCGCCTCTGGGGTGGGCAATGGCAAGCACCACACCTCGGAGGGCCACCGAATTGCGAACACTGAAGTACGGAGTGATACTGCTCCCATAAGCACCATAGCCAGTGAGGATGCAGCAGTTTGACCCATCCAGCGGAATACCCTTCTTGTAAATGATGGAGAGCGGGATCATTGTCCCGTCGTGCCCGGACACCTCGACTTCTTCGGAGACCAGGTTCTCGAAGCCTGGATACGAGACATCCGTGTTGAAAATGCTCTTCGCAAAGGTGTCCTTCTGCGCATCGAAATCATAGATCGTCAAGGGAGAGGTCCAGGAGGTGATAGACACCAGGCAACGATCCGTTTTCCAATCCGGACAACTGACATCCACGGTCCCGGATGCCGGAAGTTTGATCTCGGCGGTCTTGCCGGTGGTTAGGTCGTATTTCACGAGGCGGCCGACAATCCCATTGGAGTACACGATGAGGAGGTAGTGCTTGCTCTTCGCCATGTACCGGATGGGGTCAGCCCCCTCGGGAATCACGGTCTCGGCGTGTTCCCAGTCAGGATGCTTCACGAGTGTCCGAACAACCTTGTACTTTGGCGCACCGGCATGGGTGACGGCGTAGACGTAATCCCGGTGGAACGCGAACGACCGGACCAGGTTGTCCGAACGTTTACACAGGACATCCCATTTGACTTTCTTGTGCTTCAGCTCGGAGATGGGGGCATAGAAAATCCGCATCTCGCTTTGCACGGTTTCCACGGGTCCGACGATGTAGTCTGGGTATGATTCATGAACGGAAGCACGCGGCCACTCCTTGGCTGTGATCCCCAGTTCAGGGTTGCTCTCGTTGCTGAAGATATCGATGTCAGTGGAGACCTCGGTGCCGAGCTTGTGTACTTTGGTTTTGCGGTTCAGTTCGATTTCGGGACTCTTGATGTCGGCCACCTTGCCAGCGTCATAGAATAAAGACCGGTTGTCCTTCATCCACCCGTAGATCCCCCTGGAAGGGTAGATACTCTCGGGCAGCAGGGTTCCCCGTTCCACGTCCAATACCCGGATCTCTGACCATTCAGCGCCGCCCGAAGAAAGCCCCATGGCGACGCATTTCCCGTCCCACGAAGGGCGAATGCTTTCGATGGTCGTGGTCACACCGGCTTTATACGTCGCGGGATCGAAAAGCAGTTTTTCCGCCCCGTTCCACCCTTGACGAAAATAGAGCTTGCCCACGTTTTCGCCACCCAGAGTCTTCTTGTAAAAGACTCGTCCGTGTTCATACCGGATTGCCGAGTAATCCGCAGGCTTGAGCTTGTCCAACGCCAGCCATTCCTGCGCCAGCGCATCCCTTCCCGGAATCTTTGCGAGCAGGCCATCCGTCAATTCCGCCTGGGCTTTGAACCAGGCTTCGACATCCCTGTCCTTCATGTTCTCCAGCCAGCGGTAAGGATCGTTGTACGTCGTCCCGAAGTAGGTGTCCGAGGCATCGACGGTTTTTGTCGGGGGATAATTCCACTGGGCACGGCAGGGCAGGGCGACCAGGACGGGAAGGGCAAGGAAAAGGAATCCGTTCATGATGGGAAGCTCCAATTAATATTGATAGGAATTTGCTTTTGACGTTCCGCGGGCAAGGCAGATTTGGTTTGGTTTAACAGTTCCTGATCTGACAATATTGGTAGCAGATCCACGACTTTACTCCAAGCGGACTGTATCGTGCCCGTCCCAAGTGGCCATGTCCGAGAGGATGACCTGGTCACCTTCTTGCAGGCCTCCGAGCACTTCGATGACGCTCACCGAACTGCGGCCCAGCTTGACCGTTACCCGCTGTGCCGTCTTGCCGCCGTCGATCAGCTTGAACAACCTCACCGTACTCTCTTCCTGGCCTTGCACGGGCCGACCCACAGACAGCACCGATTGTAGTCGCTCCAATTCGATAACGCCGTCGACGTTCAGGTCGGGTCTTGCGCCTTTGGGCAGCGCGCCATCCAGCTTCACATCGACGGTTACCGTTCCGTTTTGCGCGGCTGGATCGATGCGGATGACGTAGCCCGGGATGATGCCGTTACCGGTATCGATTTCGGCTTTCTGACCGATTTGCACGTCTCTAACCTGTGTCTCCGCGATTTTCAGGACCGCTTTCAGATGCGTCGGTTCGACAGTTTTCGCGAGGGTGGTTCCCGGCGTCACGCGCTGGCCCACTTCCAACGCCTCGGTGTCGCCGATTTGCTGGAGCACGCCGTCCACGCCCGCCCGCACACGCAGCGCCGCCAGCAGTTGTTTCTTCCGTGAATACAACGCCCGGGCGCGTTCCACCTCAGCCTGCTGGACGGCCAACTGCGCGTCAATGGATTGCCCGCTCGTCTTGAGCCGCTGCTCCTCAATTCGCACTCGTTCATGAAGCGCGTCAGCCTTCGCGCGGGAACGTTGATTCTCCACCGCGGCAAGCAGGCGTTCCTTTGCCAACTGATCGTTCACCTGGGCATCGAGTTCGGCCTGGGTGGCCTCGGCTTTGAGTGCCGAGAGCGACGACTGCAAACTCAATTGCTCATCCTCCAGTTGCGCCCGTAATCTCGTGAGTTGGGCCTCAGTGCCTTTCAACTGCCACTCGGCATCGAAGGCTGCCTGTTCCAGTTCCGGGTTGCTCAGTTCCATCAGGACCGTGTCCGCAGTCACCAACGCGCCGGGCTGCATGAAGATGCGTTCGACGCGTCCGTCCGTTTCCGCCTGCACGGACTGGATCTGCTCCGGCACCAGCGTGCCGTTGCCGCGGACCTGGCGGATCATCTCGCCACGGTGGACTGTTCCCAAGTAAATGGACGCCTTGTCCACGCGGGGCAGGGCAGGCTGAAGCTGCGACAAACCCACGGTGACCAGCGCGACAGCAACAATCGCGCCGGTGCCGAGCATCCAACGCCGCCTCCGTCGCCGTCGTCGAATCTCGGGAGAAATGGGCACATCCATGCGGTGACTCCTTTCCAACTCACCGGGCGGCAGCGACCTCCTCGCCGACAAGTTGGCCGTCGAACAAGTGGATCGTTCGTTGCGCGTCGTGTGCGTAGCGCTCGTCGTGGGTGACCAGGCAGATTGTCGCCCCTTCGGCGTGCAGTTCCCTCAATAATTCCATCACCGCCTGGCCGTTCTTGGAATCGAGGTTGCCGGTCGGCTCGTCGGCGAGCAGGATGGACGGTCGGCCTCCGAGCGCCCGCGCCACGGCCACGCGCTGTTGTTGGCCGCCGGACAGTTGCGACGGGTAATGTTTGGCCCGGGTCGTCATCCCGACCTTGGCCAGCGCTTCATCGACGCGCTCGCGTCGCTCAGCAGCGGTCAGCCCGCGATACGTCAACGGCAACTCCACGTTCTGCCACACTGTCAGGTCGCCGATGAGGTTGAAACTCTGAAAGATGAATCCAATCTCCCGGTTCCGCACCCGGGCCCGCTGGGCATGGTTCAGGTGTTCGACCGGTTCGCCTCGAAGCCGATAGGCGCCACTGGTCGGCGAGTCCAGTAGGCCAAGGATGGACAGCAACGTGGACTTGCCGCAGCCCGACGGCCCGGCGATTGACACGTAGTCTCCGTGGTGGATTTCGAGACGGATGCCAGACAACGCATGGGTCTCGACCTCGTCGGTCAGGAAGACTTTGTGGATGTCTTCCAGTTCGATCAAGGGCGTGGTTGTCTTCATGATTTCGCCTCCTTATTCGTACCTCAAGGCCTCATTTGGGTTGATCGTGGCTGCGCGGCGGGCGGGCAGCCAGCAGGCGACCAAAGCCGCCAGCGCCACCACGCCCAGCGAGCCGGCCAGGCAGAACGGCGAGAGCGGGCTGGTCTGATAGAACATCGAGCGCAGCAAGACGCCGGCGCCCAGCGCCATGCCCGCGCCGATAGCAGCGCCCGCCGCCAACCAGAGGGCAACCTGGCTCACGATCAACCCGACGACGTCCCTCAGCGTCGCGCCCAGCGCTATGCGCAGGCCGATCTCGCGTGTCCGCGACGCCACGTAGAAGGCCATCGAACCGTAGATGCCGACCGCCGTGAGTAACAGCGCCACAGCCATGAAAACGTCGATAAGAAGCATCTGGAAGCGCCGTATGCGGGTCGAGTCGTCGAAAACCTTGGTCATCGTTCGGGCGTTGTCGAGCGCCAGGCCCGGGTCGAGCCGGGCCAGCGCTTGCCGGAGGGCGGGCACGAGCCGATGGGCATCCCCGTCAGCGCGCACGACAATCTCGAACCCGCGCTCGTCGTCAACGACGGCGGGATTGAAAAGGTAGATTTCCGGCCGAGCTGGCTTTTCGGCCCATTGACGGACATCCTCCACCACGCCGACCACCTGCCACGTGAGCAATGGGGGCGGCTTTCGCTGATTATTTCGCAGGCCTTTGCCGATCGGGTTGCCCTCGCCCCAGTAATGTTTGGCCAGAGTCCTATTGATCAGGATTCCCTGTGGCACGCCGCTTGCCTCGGCGGCGGTGACCATCCGGCCTTTAAGGATCGTCACGCCGGCGGCGGCGAAGTAGCCGGTGGTAACGCAGGATATCGAGGCCCGCAGTCTGGACGTGTTGGGGTCATAAGCCTCACCATCTGCAAGAATGGGGTATTCCCTGTATTCTTCGAATGGTAAGTGGTCCGTCGCGCCCACGGCTTTCACGCCCGGCAGCGCACGCAGGCTCTCGATCAGTCGATCGCGAAGGGCCAGCCGCGCTTCATTCTTGGTGTAAGCGGAGTGGCCGAACATGTTGACGTAGCCAGTAATGACCTGATCGGTAATGAACGACCGCGAGTCCTGAGCCACCTTGCGATAGCTGACCATAAGCAACAGAGCGATGTTGATCATCATAAGGCTGAGGGCCACCTGCGAGATGATGAGCCAGCGGAATTGTCGCAGGCGCGTCCGCGAACCGCCCTGCTGCGGCCCGCCTTCCTTGAGCGCGCTCAAGACATTGGTCTTGACCGCCGCCAGCGTCGGCGGCAGCCCGGCCAGCACGGTCGTCAGCATCGCCAGCAGCATGGCGAAGATCAACACGGGGCCATCGATATGAAAACGCCCGCGTACCAGGATTTCGGCCGGGGCGAGGCGCGCCAGAACGTCCATGCCCCAAACAGCCAGCAGCAGCCCGAGGGCGGCAGCCAACAGAGAAATCGCGAAGCTCTCGGCAAGCATCAGGCGCAAGACGTGCCTGCGTCCGGCGCCCAGTGCGACCCGCACAGCGATTTCCGTCTGCCGCCGCGCGGTCCGTGCCAACAGCATGCCCGCCACATTGGCGCACGCCAGCAACAGCACCATCATCACCGCCCCCTGCATGAGCATCAGCGCGACGGTCATGTCGCCAACGATCTGCTGCTTGAGCGGGACGAGACGGAACGAGAACCGGCCGTTCGGTGAGGGATCCTCTTGTGCCAAGCGCGCGCCAAGCGCCATTAGCTCGGCGGAGGCAGCTCGGAGCGTCACGCCGGGGCCCAAGCGGGCCAGCACGTACGCTATCCCAGTGCTGCCACGCCGCGTCTTGCTTAGCCAAACCGGGAAATAAACATCGCCCGCGGCTCCCGGCGGAAAATCCATAAGATCAACGGCAGCGGGCAAAACTCCCACGACGATGAAGTCCTCGTCTATGTGATAAGCGTCGGTCAATCGGATTTTCTGTCCAATGACTTTGGGGTCGGCTCCAAAGCGTCGTTCCCAGAGCGCGTGGCTAAGAACGGCCACTCGCTGGGCGTCGGTTTTTTCTTCATCTTCCGTGAACCATCGACCGAGCGCCGTGCGCATGCCTAGCATAGGCCCCAAGCTGGCCGTGCACTGAGCGCCTCGAATCACCTCCGGGGAGTCGCCAGCGAGCACAAACTCCCACGAGTTGTACGCCCCGATTGCGGCCAATGAACGGCATTGCGCCCGAAGTTCGAGATAGTCCGGCCCCCCGACTGGGAAATGGTCATGCAACTCGTAGGCGCTTGGCACGGCCCAAACCTGAACGATCCGGTCGGGATCGGGATATGGCAACGGATTGAATACCAGGGTCTTGAAGACGCTGAAGATGGTTGTGTTGGCCCCGATGCCGAGTGCCAGTGTGAGGACCGCAACCGTGGTGAAGCCCGGATTCTTTCGCAGCATCCGAAGTCCAAAACGAACGTCCTGCCACGTCGCCTCGCCGAAACTGGCGCCGCGCGCCTCACGGCATTCCTCGCGGATGCTTTGAAGATTGCCGAAACGACGGCGGGCATCGCGCGCGGCCTCTTCCGGCGACATACCGGCGGCGATATTCTCCGCCGTGCGGAGTTCAAGATGCAGCCGCAGTTCCTCGTCAATCTCCCGCTTCATCGCGCGGCGTTGTCCGAGCGAGCGGAGTCGGTGCCAGAAACTGAGAAATGGTTTCATGGGAGCCGCACTCCGTTTCAAGCAGCTTGCAGCACCAGCGTGATGGCGCGGTGCACCCGCTCCCACAGCGCCGTCTCTTCCTCCAGTTGTTTGCGCCCGGCACGCGTCAGCCCATAGAATTTCGCGCGACGATTGTTTTCGGACCTGCCCCACTCCGCTTTGATCCAGCCTTTCTCCTCCATCCGGTACAGGCACGGATAGAGCGAGCCTTCCTCCACCACCAGCACGTCGTCGGATCGTTGCTGGATGCGTTGGGCGATGGAGTAGCCGTGCAGGGGTCCGGCGGCGATGGTTTTCAGAATGAGCAGGTCCAGAGTTCCCTGAAGCAGTTCGGTCTTGGTCATGGCTTCACCTCACACCTAGATTGTCTATGGGAATATAGGCCGCTCCCCTAGGGTGTCAAGGGGAATATCGACTGGGTCGTACGTCAGTGTGAGTGAGGCGCGGTATTCGACCCACAGATCCATTCATCCATCGCGTGAGCCTTTTCTCCACGACAATTCTCTGTGTCGAGAATCTCTCGCGGGAATGTTGAATCAATTCGGCTCGCCATCCAACTCGGTTGTTGATCGATGGCAGCGATTTTCCCCCGAACGGTTCGGTTGGCGCCGTGAGTCACTGCTTTACTAGCGAACCACCGCTTCCCGACCGTCCATCACGGCGATCTGCGCCGATGTCTGCGACGAGCCGGGGCGGGAGGGTATCAACGCGATGGAGAGGCTCGCAAAAACGCAGGGAAACTGTCGAACCCTTGCGGGTTTCCACCGGTGCTGTGCCAGTCGCGCCACCGTTTGACAGGATACCTGCGAGTTAAAACCACGTTTCAGGTGGGGATGGGCTTAAACTCGCAACGGATCGTGTCGAATGGCGGTGCGAGTTTCCGACCTCGACCGGATCGACTGCGAACGAAAGCGTACCGCAGTTTGCCGGAACCTGGAGCGACGGGGGGACGGAAAACCAAGAACCGTCTCCTCAGGGGTGCCCTGCGAGCCTGGGGCACGGATGCCGTTGTCGTGCACGCTGCTCCTGGTGCCGGTCGCGACGCAGTGTGACGGGACGGCCAACCGCCGGCCGTTCCCCGTTGCGGGAGGCCACACGTTACAGGAACCAACCGCACTGATGCAATCCGCTTGCGTTGTGCGGGGCGGTCGGTAGAATCGCGAGCAACCGACGGAACCGTTCGCGTGGCCCCGTACGGGAACGGTTGCCGTGCAACGAGGAGAGGCATGAACTATCCTTTCTGGGATGTGCCGATTGGGTACGGCTTGTTGATGGCGGTCATCGCAGTCGTCCACGTTTTCGTTTCCCATTTCGCTATTGGCGGCGGACTGTTTCTGGTCGTGACCGAGCAGCGTGCCCGCAAGACGGGCGACCAGCCGATGCTCGAATTTCTCGCCAAACTCAGCAAATTCTTCGCGCTGACGACGCTCGTGTTCGGCGCGCTGACGGGCGTCGGAATCTGGTTCATCATCGGCCTGCTGAATCCGACCGCGACGGAAGCGCTGATCCACAATTACGTCTGGGGCTGGGCGATCGAGTGGACGTTCTTCGTCATCGAGATCACGGCGGCGCTGCTCTACTACTACGGCTGGCAACGATTGACGCCGGCGGCGCACCTGGCCATCGGCTGGATTTATTTCGCCGCGGCGTGGCTGTCGCTGGTCATCATCAACGGCATCATCACGTTCATGCTCACGCCGGGCCAATGGCTCGTCAATGGCGAGTTCTGGACCGGCTTTTTCAATCCGACCTACTGGCCGTCGCTGGTGATGCGCACGGGTGTGTGCATCATGCTGGCGGGATTGTACGCGTTGCTGGTCGCGGCCCGGTACGAGGCCGGCGATTTCAAGAAGCGGCTGGTGCGGGAGATGACGACGTGGGGTCTGCTCGGCCTGGTCATCACCGCCGCCGCGCAGGCGTGGTATTGGGGCGCCATCCCTGCCACCATCACCACCAAGGCCATGCAGATCATGCCGATCCCGATGCAGGCGCTGCGGTCAACGGTCTGGCTCGCGGCGGCCATCGCCGTGTTGCTCGTGATCGCACGCGCTGTGGCGCGGCGGCTGCCGGTCGTCGTCGCGGGCGTGCTGATGCTGACGGGGCTGGCGTGGTTCGGTGAATTTGAAATGTTCCGCGAAGCGCTCCGCAAACCGTACGTGATCACCGGCTACATCTACGGCAACGGCGTCGAGGTGGCGCTGACCGACCGCTACAAGAAGGAAGGTTACGCGGCGCAGATTGTCTACAAGACCGGCGATGAAGGCACCGATCTGTTCCTCCATTCCTGCCGGAGCTGCCACACCATCGACGGCTATCATGCGCTCAAGCCGGCGTTCGACGGCACGGACCGCAAATTCATCACCGCGATTGTCCGCGGCGCGCACCTGCTGAAGGGCAACATGCCGCCGTTCCTCGGGACGCCCGCCGAGGCGGACAAGATCGCCAGCTACATCTACGCGAGGATCGATCAGCGTCCGCTCGCCGAAATTTGCCGGGCGGAAGGAATTGATCTCGGGCCAAGAGCTTACGCTGTCCGATGCGGATGCTGCCATATGCTCGGCACGTCCCACGACAAGTCGAAGAGCTTCGCCGGTCAGAGCGCCGATGATTTGGGCACGATGCTCGATAATTCGGCCGCGCTCGGGGACGGGATGCCCGATTACACCGGGCCGACCGAGGAACGCGCCGCGCTGGTGGCCTATCTTCAAACGCTCGGAAAGCAGGTGAAGAAATGAATCTGCCGAATTACGAATTTCTGTCCGCGCCGCTTTGGCTGGTCACGATCCTGCATCTGGTGACGCTGATGCTGCATTTCGCCGCGATGAACTTTCTGTTTGGCGGGCTGATCATCGTCATTCATGCCGGGCTGCGCAAACGCTGGGATGACCCGACGCTGCTGAAATTCGTCCGGCTGTTCCCGGCTGCGATGGCGGCGACGGTCACGCTCGGCGTCGCGCCGCTGCTGTTTTTGCAGATGACGTATCCGCGGCCGGTCTACGCCGCGGCGATCGTCAGCGGCTGGTTCTGGCTCGGCGTGATCGGGGCGGTGATCGTGGCGTACTACGCGTTGTACTGGAGCGCGCTGCGCGGCGAGCGCACGGGCAAGGTCTGTCTGTCGGGGCTGCTGCTGGCGCTGGCCGGGGTGGTGTACGTGTCGTTCGTGTACAGCTCGGTGTTCTCGATGGCGGAACGGCCGGCGCTGATTCAACAGTTGTACGCGCAGGATCAATCCGGTAGGGTGCTCAACCCCGCCACAGGCGACTACCTGTTGCGCTGGTTGCACATGGTCCTCGGCGCGGTCACGGTCGGCGGATTCTTCGTCGGCATGCTCGGCCGCAACGAGCCGGTCGCGTACAAGACCGGCAAGGCGTATTTCGTCGGCGGCATGGCGCTGGCGTCGGTCGCCGGCATTGCCTATCTGATGAGTCTGCAACCGATACTGGCCCGGCTCATGCAAACACGGGCGTCCTGGGTGTTGCTGGTGGCGATTCTGTTGTCGCTGGGCTCGCTGCACTTTTTCTTCAAGAAGAACTTTTGCGCGTCCGGCACGATGCTGTTGGTATCGATGCTCGGCATGGTGTACACCCGGCATATCGTCCGGCTGCTGCGGTTGGGCGATCAGTTCCGGCCCGACGCGTACCGCATCGCGCCGCAATGGGGGCCGTTCGCACTGTTTCTGGTGTGCTTCGTGATCATGCTGGCGCTCGTCGCGTACATGCTGCGGCTGTTCTTCGGCGCGAAACGGGCGGCATGAGGTCGCCGCCTTGCGTCGTGTGGTCGGGCATGTGGGAAGTTCGGCCGACCGTAAGAGCACTCGGCATTTTTCCGGCTTCGGGCCTCCTTGGGCGGCAATTTTCCAGCACTACTCGACATGCCGTTGTGATTCTCGGGTCCCGTCGGCCACGAATAGCCACTAGGCGCATTGGCCGGTCCTTGTACCTGTCACGAGAAAAACCAACAGGAGGTGAATGATGCGTTACCGTCAGGCTGTGTTGTTGGTTCTTGCAGTCCTTGTCGCGGGGCTCGCCGCTCGTCCGTCCGCAGGGCGGGAGCTGAAGTTCGGATTCACCCCCGTCCTGAGCGAGTCTGATATGCGGGTCGAGTTCGAACCCCTCATGACCTACCTTTCCGACTGCATCGGCCAGAAGGTCGTCTTGTACGTCGCCAAAGACTACGGGGATCTCCGTACCCAGATGGAGAGTGGGGCGGTGGACATCGGCACTTTCTCGCCCTTCGCCTATGTGGATGCAGTCCGGGGCAGAAAGATCCGGCTTATCGCCCAGTGCGTCATAAACGGCACGGACACGTATCGCGGGGTTATCGTCGCCCGCAGGGACAGCGGCCTGAAATCGTTGGCGGACTTGCGGGGGAAACGCTTTGCCTTTGTGGATCCCAAGTCGGCGTCCGGCTTCGTCTATCCACGCGCCTTGCTCATCGAAAAGGGCATCACTCCCGAGAGCTCCTTCAAGGAAACCATCTTCGCCGGCAGCCACGATAAGGTGATCGCCGCCGTCCTGGAAGGCCGGGCCGACGCGGGCGCCGTTTACGGCGATGCCCTCGCGGTCGCAAAGTCCAAGGGGGTGCCTACGGAGAATCTGGTGACCCTGGCCAGCACCGACCCGATCCCCCACGACGCCGTCGCGGTCCGTGTCGGACTGGACGCGGCCCTGGCGAAAAAGATCCGGGCCGCCTTGGTGGACTTGGACAAGTCCGAGGCCGGTCGACGGGTCATTGCCAACAGCAAGCCGAAGGAGTTGACCGGCTACATGCTTGCCGAAGACAGCCTCTACGACATGGTCCGTCGTACCGCAAAGATCGCCGGTAGGTAAGGTCGTCAGGCGGCGGTGCGTCGCAGTTCAAGTTCACGGCACAAGCCGTACGCGGTAGAAGCCGGTGTGGCTGATGGCGAGGCCGGCTCGTCTACTGAGGAGCAGCGACCGCCGGGGAAACGACCTGGGCCGGAGGTGCGGTCGCAGCCTTTTCTTTTCCGGCACCACAGGTGGAAGTGGCGCAGCCTGATCCCAAGAACAACGCCGCCAGCAAAACCGCGACGCTCGTGAATATGCGTTTCATGATGGAGCCTCCTTATAGGTGACGGGCCGATTAGAGAATCGCATTCGCCGAAAGGCAAGATTAAAAGCGGTTCGCCTTCTGATCGATCTCGGGAAATCCTGGATGCCTCAACACATGCGGTTGCCCCGCCTCGGCGTCATCTCCGATTCCCAGCGGCAGAACCCGAGCGGCGCTTGGCGTCGGACAGGCCGCAGCAAGAAGGCGATCCACTTCACCGACACCGCCCTTTGGGCTTGTCCTCTTTCTCTCAACCGCTACGCCACCCACCAGATTACCGACAGCGCGGTAACTGGCCTCACTGGTACGATCCAATCGGTTGATATCGAAGCATTTATTGCAGGCGGGGTTAAACTGCAATGGACCTCTGGATCGTGGCGAATGTAACCGGTTTGAGAAACCATATGGCGGCAAGACGATTTTTTGCTTCCCCACAAGCCTCGTTCTTGCTACGCCTACAAGGCTGTGCTGCTTGACGGCAACTGGAACGTGCCTTGAGCGATCGGCGGGTTAGCCAAGTGGTAAGGCGGGAGTCTGCAAAACTCCTATCGTCAGTTCGATTCTGACACCCGCCTCCAAATCTAACCACGGGTGTGGCAACGAGTTTGGAGCCGAGTGGTCCACAACGGACACCAAAACGGACACCAGTTTTCCTACTCCGTGAGAATTCGGCGTAACGGGCGTTAGCTCGCCCACTACTCGCTGACACAACGGAGTCGGCCTCGTTTATCGTCGCGGTTGCGTGAAAGGACACATGAAAACACGCTACCGTTTGATTCGTCGGGGCAACCGCAGCGGAGCTTTCTACTGCGTGGACACGGAAACCGGCAAGCGCACCAGTCTGGGCGTCATTGGTGAGGAGGAAGCGCAGGAGATCGTCGAGGCCAAGAACCGAGCGCGACGCCAGCCAATGTTGAATCTGCAGATCGCCAAGGCTTATCTGGCCGGTATGGACACCGCCATTACGACGCGCACCTGGCGACACGCCATCGAAGCGTTGACCAACACCAAGCACGGCGCGAATCGGGTCCGCTGGCAACAGGTGTTGAAGGACCCGTCCTTGGCACCGTTGTGGTCACGGGTCATCATTGAAACGTCGGGTGAATTGCTCTTGAAGATTCTGCAAGTGGGCAGCGTTTCCACGAACGTCTTCCTGCGACGGTTGCACAACTTCTGCGTGGACATGAACTGGCTGGCGTGGCCGCTGATTCCGAAACGACAGTGGCCAGCGGTTCGTCACAAGGACAAGCGGGCGATTACGGCAGAGGAACACGCGCGGATTATTGCGCGTGAGTACAACCCCGAGCGTCGGGCGTTCTATGAATTGGCTTGGCATCTGGGCGCGTCGCAGGGGGACCTCGCGAGCCTAGAAGGGGAGAACGTGGATTGGGAACAACGGGTGATTTCGTTCGCACGGAAGAAAACGGGGTCAATTGCATTGCTGCGGTTCGGTAGTGAAGTCGCGGCGGTGCTGCGCGGCTTGCCAGCGACAGGACCGCTTTTCCCATACCTGCGGCGCGTTCGCAGTGGCGATCGCGCAACGGAGTTTAAGCAGCGCTGTGATGGGCTGGGCATTAAGGGCGTTTCGTTGCACTCATATCGCTACGCGTGGGCTGAGCGTGCGAAAGTGGCTGGTTATCCTGAACGGTTTGCCCAGGAATCTCTCGGTCATAACAGCAAGGCGGTGCATCGGGCGTATGCTCGCAAGGCGCAAGTCTTGTTGCCGGCACTCGAAGATTACGAGCGCGGCCAACGGCAGAAAGTCGTGGCGTTTGCCCGGGCTGGGTGAGCGGCGGGTGTCGAACTGCTTGAGTGTGGGGCATCCAAATTCCTTCAAATGCACTCAATGGACACAACGGAAAGGAAAATGGGGAATGGTCTAAAAAACTGTTGCAAGCGGATTGGTTTGGTGGTTTTGTCCCAGGCAGAGGATTACATCCTCTAGCGGGTTTGTTCTTTGGAAACTCTTGTGAGAGTTGCGACCGTGTGACTCGAAGAAAAAGAAAAACAAGAGGCGGCTATATCAAGTTGAATAAGCGGTAATGCTAATAATGAGTGCATGCGCCCGTGTGATGCGGAAAAGAATAAAAGCACCGCAATCCCCGATGGCCCACACAAGAATGAAGCGAAAACCCGCGTGAATGGATTTGTAAGGTCTCGCCTGTAAACTATTGACTACTAAAAGTGGTCTGCTCTCCAACCCGGCTGTGTTCAAACAGTCGGGCTGTGCTTTCCTGCCAAGTCAGTTTCTCTGAACTCACCACGCTGACAAACGCGTGTGTCGCTCCGTGCCTGTATGGTGCGGAGCGGCCACGCCAAAAAGTGTAGGTGATAGGGTGAAGGTTTATACCGTCGAAGAAGTCGCCTCAATATTGAGGCTCGAACAGAAGACAGTGCTGCACCTGATCAAGCGCGGTTTCCTGAAAGCGCTGCCTGGTATCCGCCACAAGCGGATTCCGGAGGCGGAACTGGATCGGTATATGAACGTCAGGAGCATTCTGGCCGGTGGGGCTGGGAATGGTTCTGGCGATCTTCACAGCGGTGCTGGCCAAACCGTTGTGGGACCTACCGGCCACTCTGCCCGACCGTCCAACGGGAATGGGGTCAGCAACGGACAAATCGTTGTGAAGTCCAACGGCGAAGGAAGTGGCGCCGCCTCTCGCGTGGTGAAGCCAAAAGGAAGGAAATGAAACAAAGTCTCGCAGTCGAGCAATTCTTGGCGGGGCGTCGTGTGCTCTTGGCCAAGTTTGTGGCGCATCGCCACAAGGAAGTGCAGAACAAAGCCAAGAAGGCTGTCGGCGTCGTGAACCTTTACGAAGTTCAATGTGCCGATGGGAAGGCGCCCACTGTCCAGGTGTGGTGCCCGCGTAGCGTCCAGACGATGGAACAAGCCGTCGCCCAGTGTCCCTGCCAGTTCAAAGAGGGACAGAGGGTGCTCGTCGAGTTTGATCTGATGGAACCGAACCAATTCGATGCCAAGAATGGTGTCATCGTTCGCGCGGTGTCGGTGCTGCCCCTGGAGTAGTCGTATCGTGGCCACACGGACGGCCCCGAGGATGGTTTGGCGGGGATGCGGGCTTCAGCCCGCACCCCGCCACCATCCTTGTCCGAGAGGTGTGTCCAGAGGTCGTGAAGTAAGAGGTCAAAATGAATAGTGCCCGAAACATCGAACCAGATTTGCGGATCAAAGCGGCGCAACTTCACATCGAGATGGGTGATTGGGTGCACTCCTTAGCGCCGTGGCAGGTGATCTCGCACATGACTTTTGCCTGGGAAGCGTCCATCTGGTCCGCGCAACGTTGTTACGAGAAATTCATGAAGCGGGAGCTTTGGGGCGTGTCGTACTTCTACGCGCTGGAGCAGAATCCGAGTCGCGACGGCTACCATGTCCACGCGCTGTGGTGTGATTGTCAGAGCAAGTCCCGGCGGGAGATTTGGCGCGAATGGTTTCACCGTTACGGTCGGGCGAGGATCGAGCCGGTGAACAGTCGCGATGATGTGGCGGACTACTGCGCCAAGTACGTTACCAAGGAAGATTCGTGGTGGAACGTCAAACTGTTCAGCCACCGTCGCCCGCAGGATTCAACAGAATTCAAGCTGTCGAGCGAGTGACATGAGGGATGATCAGCATCGGTTCCTGTCGTTGCTGGGGCGGCTTCCGGCTCGGCTGACGGCGGAGCAAGTGGCGTGGGTTCTGAATTGCCAGCCACACGATGTTCCTATTCTGGTGGCGGCAAGGCTGCTCAAGCCGCTGGGGAATGCCGCTCCGAATTCGGTGAAGTATTTTGCTGCGATAGAGCTGTTGGAACTGATGAAAGACAGAGCTTGGTTGGCAAAAGTGACGAATGCAGTGACTCAACACTGGCAGAACAAGAACGAACGGAAGAAGAGCCGAACTGTTGTCGAGATCGGCGCGAGCGTCGGCAGTTAAGCAAATTGGGGAACCTCTGCTGACGGGGGTGGGCTGGCGAAGCCGATTAAAAACATTGGCGGAGATTGACGTGTGTATCCTTTGTGAATACGTCGGGCGGCGGATAAGGGGAGGACGCGAGTTGCGGGTCGGGTCGTTCAAGACCGAGGGCGGCAACGAGCAGGCACGGTAGTTGTTGAAAAAGTTAGCGAAAGAGAAGAAAAAGGTCTCTCCTAGATTGCGTCCATTGCAAAGTAGCGCAGATAATTTGCGCTGGTGTACGCAGCATAAGCTTGATGCTCCGAAGATTTCTGAGTGTCGGCAAAATCGCACACAGATTTCATAACAATTGGAGTTGGCCTCGGAAGAGAACAGTTCTCTGCTGCGTAAAAGACCCCGTAAGTCTCCATATCGATACCGATAAGTTTTCTGTTTTGGGCCTTAACGTGCCTTACGATTTGTTCATTTTGGATGACGGCTGCTCCGGATGCCACAGGTCCAAGGTGTGCAACTAAGGGACTTGCTGGTTTTACGCCGCGCCAACCATCTTCGATATCGCGAACATACTTCTTAGATCCGACGCGTTGCTGGAGTTTCTCCTTAATGTCTACGCTAAGCGGTATGCTTCGTGGCTCCGGTTCAAAACTCTCATGCCCATCAATAATCTTGTGCTTTCCGCTCTCATAATCCCACGATTGATCAGCGATTAGTATGTCGCCGAGTTTAGCGTCGCCTCCCTTTATTCCCGCTGCCACTCCGGTCATAACGAGAAATCTTGGACGAAATCCATAAATGAGTTTCGTGGCCAGGACTGCGGACGCAGGCATCCCCATCTGGTTTGCGCACGCTGCCACGACAGAGAGGTTCTTGGCAGTTCCGGTAAACTGACCCGTGTAGTAGATCGAGGAGTCGTGTGGCAACTGCGTTTCCCTCCAGTTTTTTTCAAGGTCGAGAACGCTTCGAAGCTCCGGGATCTGTAAAGCCGTGATAACGGCGATGTCGTATATAAAAAGGTCTCCGGAGCGCTCCTTGAGCGCTCTCTTTGAGCTGACAAGATAAGACAGCTTGGCTGCTATTTGCCGGTTCCAAAGGGTCGCGCGTGTGTCATATTTGATCACACACCACAGCTCTTCAGTAAAGAACGTATCGACTTTATCGAGAATATCCTCGTAGGCCGTAAGTCCGATAATGTGAAACGGCTTTAAGAGAGTCGTACTAGCATTGAGTTCCTTAATAAACTCACACCCAGCGGTGTCTTCGGGTTCGTCCCCCTTTCGATTTGGCAATCGTAGGTCCAAGACAAGTAGGTCATACAGTTTGGATCGACAGAGATCGCGCGCGGTTATCAGGTCGTGAGCGACGTCGACATCGTGTGCGAGAATCTCTGGGTTCCCGGCTATGACTTCTCGAATGCGATCCACTTTAGAGATGTTATCGTCGAGGATGAGGATTGTAATCATGCGTGTGGCTCCAGCAAATGCTTAAGCGCTTCCTTCCAGTTAACTTCCGAGGAATTGTAGTAAATTGCAGTGCAATAATTGTCTGGATATTCTTGACGGAGTTCCTGGTCAAGCTCATCAAGTGTCATCAGATCCGTCCCTTCTCCGAATGTTTCGAACATCGTAATGACGGCTGTCTTCACTTGGACATGCTTTCGTTTCATCTCGGCGAGAATATTCCTGCCGGAGTATGGGTCGACCTGATAACCGTCCTCTTCTTGCGTAATGTTGAAGGTTGGCAAGCTCATGTCGAGGAGTAGAAAATCGAAAGTTCCGGACATGACGTGTCGTAGGCCATCGCTGTAAGACTTTGCCTCAACAATTTCCGCATTGGGCTGAAGTTGATGAACTTGATTTACGATGTGTCTCATCTTGTGGACGTTATCTTCGATTAGCAGAATTCTCATATCATAAGGCCTTCTGTTGCCATGCTGACCGAAACGACGAACCGTTTATTGGCGTCATAGCTAAAAGTCATGGAAGAATCTAACCGCTGGAGATCAGTCGTCATTGTTTTGCGGACCTTTAGTAAGCCCGAACCGCCTTCGCGACCCATTCCTTCGCCTATTTCTGACGTGGCAGAGGTCAAATGAGTTGTGTTGAGCACTCGCACCGGGTCAGTCTCAAATACTGATGGAGAGAGATAATTTTTTATCTCCAAAGTGAGGGTCCCTGCTGCAATTACTGCGCTTATCTCGATGCCCATTTTGTCCGGAGGAAGACCTGCGTGCATCACAGCGTTATCCAGGAGAGTGCGGACTATGTCATAAAAGGGCGGGAAATATCTCCCGTCGAACATCGCTTCACCTGAAATGTGCGTCGAGGGTTGGATGTGCTTGTGGGGGTAGATGTTCTTAATACTTTCTACGGAGACGGAAACGAGTTCATTCAAAGTGAACTGCGGTAAGAGATTCGGTCCGGAAATATTGAACCACTGTGCAATGGCGTCAAGTTCGTAGTGCAATTCAGCTTGGCAATTCGCGATAGCAGTTAAAAGCTCATGCGCTTGTCGCGGGTCAACCAATGGGCGGATCTCAGTCTGCAACCGCCCAATGGCGTCGTAGAGTTCGCTCTCGAACTCTCCGGATATGACGTTGCGGATCTTCTGAAGGTTCTTGTCCGTCCGTTCCCAAAGTGCACGAAACGCTGCGTCCAAGAACGCTTCGAAGTCAGAGATTTCGTGAAACGTCTGAAGAAATAAGGACCACAATTCAGTATCCGCAAAAGAATAGTCAAACAAGGCTTCCGGATTCTTGCGCTCTGTCTTCACTTGAACCATTTGCTTGTTTAGTCTTTGCGTTATGTCATCGAGCCGCTTGGAGAACGTGGAAAGGTGTGTTTGAACTTGCTTACGTGCTAGGTCTTCGACGCCAAGTAGATGCTCCTCCCAATACTGGTTTGGTAGATATTCGCCGGTTGCTGTGTCCTTCTGCGATAGAAGGTGCTTGCTTTCTAATGGGCTTCTGACTTGATTCTGCAAAACGCCGTGGCGAATGCGGACGCTTAGATACGCATCCAAGCCATATTCAGTACGAGAGATGAAGCGATCCCTGATATCGAGGAACAGATCTTTGAAAAGTATGAACTGCGATTGGTTTACGACTTTCTCACCCGATGACTTCAATTCTTGAATGGTAACAGGGCGCGACACTACCTCGCCGGTGTTCTCGTCCAAATGATAAAGACGCAGCGATTGGACATCGACAAGCTGCAACGCTTCTATAGAATTCAAAGCCGCCATTTCCTTTAAACGGGCGAAGCTCTCTTGCAAAATTGGCCGACCGGCGGTCCGGATTCCCTGCTCGTCGACGTAAATCTTGCTGACTTCTATTTGGCGCATCCCCCTGCGGATGACCGAGCGAAGTGTGAGCGCGCTGATTTCCTCAGAGTAAAGTTTAGCATTGTTTGGATCTTTCTCGGATAGGAACTGGCAAATGCGCATTCGCTCAGTCTCTAGGGCTTTCGTGCTGTCGAAATAGTAGGAACACGCAAGGACTTCGATCGTACACACCTGGCTCAAGAAGCAATAAATCTCACGTTTATTATAGTTTGCTTCAATTTCGAACAACTGCGTGGGTTTAGTGAAGCCCAAGCTGTGGAGGAAGTTGTCATAGGCGACATAAACAGGACGCGGTTTGGTATGCAGAAGAGAAGTTAGAATTGGATAGGTGATCTTGCGCATTACTTCTGGTGGAGACTGTCTGTCGATGGCGGCACCCAAATCGTGAAGAGAAACCCTCCTTATCCATGCAGGATTGCGAATGAATAATCTCACTACCATGTCGACGGATTCTGCCAATGCTCCAGTTTCTAAGAAACATGCGAGCAGCGTTTTGGCAACGCGGTCGCGGATTAACTGTGCGCCAGGGAATTCATCGCGTTCAATTCTGTCGAGAAGATTACTCAAAATCGGAATCGCAGCCGCAGGAGACCCGCCTGACGCGTAAATAGTGGCTGTATAAACACTACGCCGGACTTGAGGAATCGCCTGAGACAAGTCGGGTGCGTTTGGTGGGTCGAATCTTTCAGTGAGATTTCTCATGAGTTTGATGGTTTCACTATTCCCCGCAAGGCTCTGCAACTGATTGAGGTATGCGTGAGCACCTTCAGGGGCGTCATACACCAGCGCGAACCGAGGATTTCCGTGGGATGCATTGAGGAGCATTAGCTTCTTCATTTGAGCATCTGCAGATGGCTGCGTCTCTTGCTGAAAGAAATCGTAGAGGCCATACGCGAAAGGAGTTCTCCAGAGAATTAAGGCAGTCTTCAGAAGGAAATCTGTGTCGCGCCTTGAAGAGGTCTGCTCCCTAATAATCCTATCTGAGGCTTCTAGAATTCGACCGGCCAAAGACCGCTCTGGGAATATCTGATAAAACGGCTTTTTGAGGTAAACAAGTGACTTGATAAAAATCTCATAAAGCTCTTGGACAAGCGGATTTGCGACAAGGAGCGCCTCAGCTTTCTCGGCGCTGGCTGCATAATCTCCAACCGTATACGAATCAAGCACGGCAAGAATGTGGCTGGATAGCGAATTCCAAGGCGGTCTGCGCCCCGGTTCCGCAAACTGCAAAAGGTGTTGGATTCTGGGATCAGGAATGCAGCTCTCTAATGCCTTGATGCTGTTAAAAGCGATTCGGTTCTCCAATGGGGGACTTAGGACGAGCGCTTGATTGACAGCGACAAAGGTTAAATAGCGGTCGACGATGGGCGAAGGACCCTCGAAGTAGAGAATATTCAGAGCGTTGGGAGTTGGGTCGATTCCAACGTGATCCAAACGGTATTGGAAATATGATCGGATTGCTGCGAATCTATCGTCAAGGTTTAAGCCCTTCGAAAGCATCAATCTGTAGTTCTCTGGCGAGAGTTTAGTTTCTGCTCGTGTGCTTGCGTAATTCCCCAAGAACTTTAGAATGGGATCGTTGGCAGTCTCTTTTGACAATTCTGAAAGAAAGCTCTTATTTGCCTCTAAACCTTCAACAGTTTCACGCAACAGAAATTGTTTCTCCATGACCCAGAGTGAGGGGCCGAGACCGTGCATAATTGAGTCCAAGATGGTTTTGCAGTTACCGTAGGAACCACTGAGGAAGGCTTTATCAAAAGCTGCGGATTGCTCGATGAATTGATTGATTTCCCTGGCATATTTCAAAATGGAAATTGTCAACCAATCGAGCTCTTTCTGAATGTTCCCAGTATATGCGAAAAAGCTGGTCGACCTTACTTCTGGCCAGGAGTGCGCGAAGGCTTTTCCGTATATGTACTCATAAAACGGATTTTTCGGATTCTCAAACATCTGGGCGACAACCTGAAGCTCCCTGCGATCGCCCCGGATCTGAAGATTACGGAAAACCTGTGAAGGGGAACGCTTTCCGCTATGGAGCTGCTCCCTAAACCGATCAAAGTAATGGGGCTGCTTCTGCTTGTGCCTACGGTCTTTCATGGCGTAATTCAGTCGGACACGACACAGGCGCGGCGCAAGGGGTGGCGTAGAAATCAAAATTCGCTTCGCCATTTTGCTTCGACGTTCGCGCCATAAGAATTCCTAGTGTTGCGGGCGAGAGTATCACATGAGTATGCATGTGACAAGCCGAGGTGCTTTCGATTTTAGGCAGGGAAAGGGTCGCAGTTGGTCGGCTGTCGTGAAGCGTTGGGATGGTGTGGCTCGTCGGCGCAACGTCAGACGATCCATCTGCGTCGCTGCTCACCGGGATGAGGAAAGGTGTTGAGAGGAAGGCTGAGAAGGCTGCCTTTGAGTTGTCCTCTCGTCGCGGCGGTTCGCGCAGTTGGTAGGGCAAGGTGGAACGAGCGGGATGGAGCTGGCCTCCGTTTTCGAGGGGGGGGATTCGACAGGGGTGAGGCAGAGCGGAGTCCCAGCGTGTGCAACCAGGGCCGATCCATCTGCGCCGTCGCGAAGGGTCAGGGGAAAGGAGTCCAGAGGGAAACGGGGACTGCACACTGTCCCGGTGTCCCTTTGGCCGCGGATGCGTGCGCCAGCGAGCTCGCGGAGTGGACACCAAAACGGACACCAAAAGAGTTAAACAGAGTTATGTCGGGTTACGTCGATTTAGCTTGATTTCCCAATGAAATCAGGCATTCTAGGGGTGCAATCGCGGCGGAAAACGGACGATTCTGACACCCGCCTCCAACCTCCAGCCCTGTAAAAATAAGGTCCCGCGCGGATTTTGTGTTTCGGAGCCGGATCGCGCAATATTGCTTCGATAATCCGACAGAACACATTCCGTTTGTAGGGCGTCGACCCTGTGTGGGCGATTCATATGGAATGCAACCTGCTTCCACAACATCCACAAGCGATGAACGACCGCGACACAGGGCCGACAGTGGATTCGAGAGGGCTTTTCGCGTTCCTTAAAGACCAGATGGTTCATTTTGTCCTCGCCATTGGCGCGTTGCTTTTCATCGTCACGATTGGCACGTTCCTTTTCATCGTCGCCATGGGCGCGTTGCTTGTTAACTGGGAAGCAAAACCTGAGAGTTGAGCCTCGACGCTTCCCTTTTGTTAGCCGCCTTGCACCAGCCACCTCATCTGCCGCGGATTCCACACAGTTGTCGCCGCCATACCTGCTCGTCGAGGCGCTGTCGAAGCGTCGGTGGTGGTTCTGATTGCGATTGACGAGGGTTGACCACAATCTTAACTTGGCGGTGAGCCCGGCCGTTTTGCCGCATCCTCGACCACTCGCGAGCATGGCCGAACACTCATGCTGGTTTATGAATGGAAGCGCAAAGACAACGAATGTGGACAATCCATATCGGGATGCCCTAACCGGGCTTGATCTTGCGGATCCGGTCAGAGCGTTTTTCGAATGGTGCCGCGAGAGGGACAGGATACGCCGCAAACGCGAAGACGGAGAGCCGCCACCCTGGACTCAGGATCCGGTCTTACAGAAAGGTCGTTTCTTGAACGTGTTTCGAGAACACGACAAAGGCACGAAGGCGGTGCTGCGCTTTGCCGATCCGGTCAAAGACTCGGTCCCCGACCTGATTCACGCCCTGTTCTTCGCTCGTTGGTGTAATCAGTACTCCACATTGATCGCTCTTGATCCCGGCATTCTGAAGACACCCAGCGAACTCCGCCAGACACTGTTGCATAAGGTACAACAGCCCTGGGCCTCCGAGGTCTACCCCGTGGTGCCGGCTCAGTGGGAAGGCCGTGAATACGAGCGCCTGGATGCCTGTGTCGAGATGTTCCCTCGCTGCCTTGGCTTTCTGGAAGCGTGCATTCGTGGAGCCCAGGGCAACGTCATGAAGGCGAACGATAGCATCAATGCGCGTTTCCGGATGAGCAACAATTTCCCCATCTTCATGGCTCTGGTCGATCTGGCCTTGTTCGAACCCGATCTAATCAGCCCCGACAGTCCGGTTCCCACCGGTATCGGGGCAGCGCCATACCTTGATTTGCTGCAACGGCACCTGAAGTGCTCGAACCACCAACAGGCCGAAGAGCAAATGATCAAACTGCAAGCCGCCTACTGGCCGGAGGCGCCCAGGAAGTTCACGCCCATTGACATCGAGTATGCCTCTTGCGAGTGCCGGAAGTACTTTAGCTACATCAATGGCACCAAGAAGTTCGAGGGCAAAAACCTGTTTGTCCCGAAGTCGATAACGACGTAGGACCGATGCGCAATAAGCTCCCGGGTCAATTCCGAAGTCCGCCAATCGTCGAGTGACGGGATTATGAAACAACTGACCGATCAACAGATCGCCGAGTACTTTCACCGGTCGTTCACGGCGGTGGACGGCTTGTGGTTCATGAAAGTCGAAGAGAAATACGGATTCGATCCTGCGCTGGAGATCGACAACGAAGTCTGGAAGGTCCTGCCGAAGATCCAGGCGCGAGCCATGAGGTCGTTATTGAACGCGGCTCAGGACATCGACGGCCTGTACGACTGTTTCCTGACCCGGCTGAGAATTGAGGGATTCCAATTCGAGACCCGGAAGGAGCCGCAAGGTTTCACGGTTGTTGTCAAGAGTTGTCCGTGGCACAACCAGATGCTCCAATCGGGCCGCGAACATCTCTCGGGCAAGGTCGGCAGCATGATTTGCCGGACCGACTACGCGGTCTGGGCCAGGGAATTCGGGAACATCGCGTTCGAGTTGCAGGACCAGATTTGCACGGGCTGCGCCCAGTGCCTCCTCCGATTCACCCGGCCGTCCCCCGGTTCCTAACTTACGCCCCGTTCCCGCGTGCCTCTGGTGAGCATTTCACTAAGCGGCGGTGCCACCTCGATGTGCCGCCCGCGAGTGTCGCGCGTCAACGGCGAGCGCATGGGCTGGCCTTGCTGCGAGCGGGCTGGCCATCGATTCGCGCTCCAACGCCTCGTACCGATCAATCACCTGTCGCACAAAATGGCGCTTCTCGCTGTACGTGCCGGGGAAGAAGCTGCCTTTGAAACCGGCGATAACCGCGTTGCGAAGTTCGCGCGGAGTCATTTTCAGCTTGTCGATGGCAATGAGAAGTTCCTTGGTCACGCTCGTGTTCGACATCAGCCGATTGTCCGTGCAGATCGAAACCGACAGTTCGTGGTCGAGCATCTGGCGCAACGGATGCCGCGAAAGGTCCCGCACCCGCGGAAGCGTCTGGGCGTTGCTGGTGAGGCAGACTTCGATGGTGATGCGTTGGCTGGCCACATACTCGGCCAGGTACTGGCAGTAGGCTTTCGGATCGGCGATGTTCGGGTTCTGGATCATCTCATGCGCAAACAGCCATGTCCCATGCCCGATGCGATTGGCGTAGCATTTGGTGATGGCCTGGAAGATGGACTCCGGCCCGTACGCTTCGCCGGCGTGCACGGTCTTGCGGATAAAATGGGAGTGCGCGTACTGATACGCCGCGCTGTGGTCTTCGGCAGGATAACCCGCCTCGGCCCCGGCCAGGTCGAACCCGACCACAGGCAACCCCTTGTTGTGCGCCAGGTCCACCGCCGCTCGCGCCAACTCCATCGACGCCGCCGCAAACACCTGCTTCGGGGCCGCGTACGACATCACCTCAAACAACCGCCGATAGTACGGCGACATCGGCGGAACGAAAAACCGCAGCGCGCAGGTGATGATGCCAAAGTGAAACGGGACATCCGCACCCGAAACAACGGCCCGCGAGTGATTGTGACGGCGGCGCGCGCGTTCGAGGCCGCGGCACACGGCGGTGACGACCTCTTCCAGGTTGAGTCCGTCGTTGATGTGCAACTGCGGCGCATACCGCACTTCAATGTAGCGGACGCCCTCCGCGAGATTGTCCTCGGCCAGCTCGAACGCGATGCGCTCCAGGCTCTCCGCGGTTTGCATCACCGCGCAGGTGTACGCAAATCCTTTCAGGTAATCCGGCAGACTCGCGTACTGGTCCTTGAACACCAGCCGTTGCAATCCCTCTTCGCTGTGCGACGGCAGCTTCACGCGGTGTTCTTTCGCCAGTTCAATCAGGGTCGGGATTCGCAGCGAACCGTCCAGATGCAAATGCAGGTCGGTCTTGGGGATGTCACGCACAAACGCGGGCGAGATTGTCTCATTCACAGGGAATACCTCCAGTCGCTCCAGAAATATCCACACTCTGGCATGGGTTGGGTTTGATCCTTCACGTGTGTCAGTAATTAAAGCTGCTGTGGCCGATGAACTCGCGCAAAATCGACGTCGGCGGTACCAGGTGATCGGAAACGCTGAGGAAGCTGCAGAGAAACTCCAGCAACCGACGGGCCTCCGTGTACTGCACGTGGTGCGGCTTGACCTCGGCCAGCAACGGTTCCACCAGCGGCTTGAGTACCGCCAGTTCGTAGTCCAGAGCCGAGTTGAACGCGATGTCGGCCGCCTGTTGGTACGGGAATATCCACGTCCTCTCCCCCTGGCGCACGCTGGGCCACATGCTCAACGTTTTCAGCGCCGAATTCCCGCGGTAATTGTTGTCGCGCACCAGCCGTCGCACCAAACGATTGTCCGTCGTCGAGATCCGGTTGTTCGAATCCAAGTTCAACTGCGTCAGCGCGCTGATGTAGATCCGCAATTTGTGCGCCGGCGGCACTGATTGCGTCAGCCGCGGATTCAGGCCGTGAATGCCCTCGACCAAAACGATCTGGTCGGGCTCGATCCGCAGCTTCTCGCCGCGATACTCGCGGCAGCCTTTCCCAAAATTAAACGTCGGCAGTTCCACCTCTTCGCCCTTGTCCAGCCGCATCAGGTGGTCGTTGAACAGGGGCAGGTCCACCGTATCGATACTCTCGAAATCAGGCTGGCCGTTTTGGTCCCGCGGCGTTTGCTCGCGGTTGACGAAGTAGTTGTCCACGGAAATGGTCACCGGCCGCAAACCATCCACGCGCAACTGCACCGCCAGCCGCTTGGCAAACGTGGTCTTGCCCGACGACGATGGCCCGGCAATCAGGCACCACTTGATCTGGTTCCGGCGTTCGTTAATGTGGTCGGCGATCTTGGCGATCTTCTTCTCGTGGAACGCCTCGGCAATCTTGATGAAATCGCCGATCTCCCGCGTCGCGATGATCTCGTTCAACCGCCCCACGTTGTTGACGCCGAGAACCCGGCCCCACTCCTTGTGCTCCTTGAAAATCTGGAACAGTTGCGGCTGCGGCTCGAACGGCGGTACCGTCTTCGGGTTCCTCTGGTCGGGCATCTGCAGCACAAAACCCGGCGGGTACAAAATGAGCTGGAACGCCGCCAGCGCACCGGTGCTCAACGCCAGCGGACCGTGGGACAGATCCGAAAAATTCTCGCACCACCACGTGGCGATCTTGGGCGGATTGCGGAACCGCAGCAGGTTGTATTTGTCCCACTGTTTCTCCTGTTCGAACCGCTGTACGGCCTCGGTGAATGCGATTTTGCGCATCTCGATCGGGATGTCGCGCTCAACCACCGCCCGCATCTTCTGGTCGATGGTCCGCAATTGCTCCTCGCAGATCCCCGATTTGCCCTCCATCTCGAAACTGCAGAAAAAACCCGCCCCCAACGAGTGCTCCACGGCAAAATGGGCGTCCGGAAACAGTTCCTTGACCGTCTTCGCCAGTAGAAACCAGACCGAGCGGCGGTAGATTTGAAAACCGTCCGGGTCGCCACGGGTCACCAGCGTGACCTTGGCGTCAACCTCTAGCGGATACGTCAGGGAAACCGCATCGTTGTTGACCAGGGCCCCTACGTATTCGAGGCCTTCCGGCGACCGACGTTGCGGAAGAATATCGCGGACCATCGTCCCGGCCGGGCATGGAATCCGCGCGCCAGTGTCCAACGTCACCATAATCGTATTCAGATCAGTATTCATCCCCGTCTTTTCTGGGACCCGGGGAGATTTTTTGACTGTCCGGTATCCATGGTTTTTTCCGAATCTCGCAGGTTATCTTCCCCGTTCCGTCCAATGCCGAATTCCCTTTATACACGATTTTCTGTTGACGAGAAACATCTTTTTATTTTTCGCGGTCGTGCCGAAGCAAGCCAGCGCCGCGGCGGCGGTGGGCACGCGGTATTTCAGGAGGATCTGTTTGGAGAAGACCTTGCTGCCTTCCAGTTGGGCGGCGCGTTTGTTTGGCCCGAAGATCCGGAGGTCCCGGGCCTGAAAGGTGTCTACGATGCCGGCGCACAGTGGCGCTTCGGGGCCAACGATGGTGAGGTCGATCTTCTGCTCGGCGGCGAATGCGGCCAGGGCATCGATGTCGGTGGCCGGGATCGGCACGCATTCGGCCAGGTCGGCGATGCCGGCGTTGCCGGGAGCAGCAAAGAGATTCGTGACCCGCCGGCTTTGGGCGAGTTTCCAGATC
>Ga0116126_1000381_pt1 | contig 34430 bp, 26 predicted proteins | sample June2015DPH_16_5_FD_89730 | JGI IMG/M metagenome (GOLD analysis project Ga0116126, IMG submission 89730) | Peatland microbial communities from SPRUCE experiment site at the Marcell Experimental Forest, Minnesota, USA - June2015DPH_16_40 | ecosystem: Environmental > Terrestrial > Soil > Wetlands...
AGTCCTCGCGTCCGCACGCGTGGTACCTGGGCGCTGTCGTCGCGTGCGCCTTGGGCATGGGAAGCAAGGAGGTCATGGTCGGTGCGCCGCTGATCGTGTTGCTTTACGATCGCGTGTTTCTGGCATCGTCGTTCCGCGACTTGTGGCGGCGGCGCATCGGCTTGTACATTGGCCTGGGCGCGACCTGGCTCCTGTTGGCGGCATTGGTGGCGAGGACGGTCCATCCCATGACGAGCTTTGGAATTCGAGGCTTGACGCCATGGAACTATCTGAAGACGGAGGCGGGCGTGATCGTGTACTATCTACGACTTTGCTTCTGGCCCCGCCCGCTGGTGATCGACTATTTTGACTGGCCGACTGCATTTTCGCTGAAAGATGCCCTTGCACCCGGTGCTGTAGTGCTGGGCCTGCTGGGTGTGACAGTGTGGGCATTCCGCCGCCAACCGTGGTTGGGGTTTTTAGGTGCCTGGTTTTTTCTCATTTTGGGGCCGACATCAAGCTTTCTGCCGAGCGCCGGTGAAGCGGCCGCGGAGCGGCGAATGTACTTGCCCTTGGCAGCTGTGGTTACGCTGGCCGTGGTCGGCGCGTTCGAGACCGGGAAACGGCTGTTGAATAAGCAGCAGGGCATCGCGCTCGGTCGCGTGGCGGGTGGGTTCGTGGTGGTGCTGCTCACATTTCTGACCATCCAACGCAATCAGGACTACAGCTCGGCGGTGTCCATTTGGCAGGACACGGTGGAGAAGCGTCCCAATAACGCACGGGCGCACTGCAACCTGGGATCCACTTTGCTTCCGACCGGCGAAATACAGGAGGCGATTGGGCACTTGGAGCAGGCGCTGCGGATCAAGCCCAATTATGCCCTGGCGCACTACAACTTGGGCCTCGCTTTGGTCCAACAGGGCAGACTGCAGGAGGCGACCGGGCATTACGAACGGGCGCTCCAGATTGACCCCAATGACGCTGAGGCGCATTACAACCTGGGAGTCGTCCTGATGAGACAAGGCAGACTGCAGGAGGCGATCGGCCACTATGAACAGACGCTGCGGACCAAACCCGATGACGCCGAGGCACACAACAGCATGGGGGTCGCCTTGGAGCAAGCAGGCCGGGCGCCGGAGGCCATCCAGCATTTCGAACGGGCGCTACGGATCAAGTCCGACTTCGCCGAGGCGCACAACAACTTGGGAATTGCCTTGATGGGGCAGGGCAGGCTGCAGGAGGCAATCGGCCAGTACCAACAGGCGCTGCGGATCCAACCTGATTATGTCCAGGCCCAATGCAATTGGGCGAATGCGTTACTCCGCACAGGCAAGGTGCAGGAGGCCATTGGGCACTACGAGCAGGCGCTACGGATCAAGCCCGATTTCGCCGAGGCGCACTTCAACGTGGGGGTCGCGTTGGAGAAGCTGGGGCGCACACCGGAGGCCATCCAGCATTACGAACAGGCGCTGCGGATCAGGCCCGATTTCGTCCAAGCCCAGAATGCTCTGACGCGAGCGCGCGCTATTCAGTGAGGGCAAACTTGGAAAGTTCAAACCTCAAAACTCGCAAATCGGTAAAAACGGGGGCCGATTCCTGCCAGAACGCTGGCGTAACGACCAGATGATGCAACTACCAGCAGGTACGCCCAATCTTTCTTTGACTGCAGGCCGCGGGTTTGCATCGGCAATTCCAATTCGTTCGCCATGATGGAGGCGGTGCTGCTGGCGACCATCGCGCAAAGACCGTAGTGGCAGCCCGAGATCACACAATTGGCAAATGAGCTCTCACGAAAATCGCCCCAACTGGCCGGGCCGGGCTTGATCGCCGGGGCATTGCTGATGAGGGCGCAATCGTCCACCATGGCGCGTTTACGGGGCAGGCGCCGATGATTCTCCGTTTGTCCGTCTTGAGGCAAATCGTATCGTCACCGCCACCATTGTGGGCCGACTCTGTGGGTACGGCGGGATAGCCCACAGGAACGGGACGGGCCGTCCGACAATTCGCAGGGAGCAACGCCCGCAAGCAATGGACCCACGATCTCGGAATCGGGGTGCACCTTGCGCCACCATGGGGCATCGCGCCGAGTCTCGGCGGCAGCGTCAGCAGGCTCGCAAAAAAAACGAGGCGGGAGGCAGTGCCACAGGGCTACTGCCTCCCGCCGAGGAACATCGGGAACGCGAACTCGCGGCTCTATGAGCGCCGACGGCGCAGGACCGCGACCAAGCTCAACAGGCCCATGCCTGCCAGCATGAATGACGACGGCTCAGGAATTGCCCCAACAAACGCTGTCGGGGTCAACTCATCCTGCCAAATATTCGTGCCGCCGAGTGAAGTGGCCAGTTTGCTCGGGTATGAACTCAAGAATCCATACACATTGACCGGCCAGGTCGGGATCGGGGCGCCGATCATGGCTCCGTCACACTCGTAGGAGCTAACCCAGAAATACATCGTCAAACTGTTGTTGCCGCTGTCGGTCATCGTGAACGTATAGTTGGTATTGGGGAAGTTCACCAGCGTGGCCTGGCCCGAGATCGTGACATCCGGAATCTCGACGATGTCTGCGTTCAAGCCTTCACTCAGCGCCAAGTTGGCTTGGCCATGAGAGGGGTGGGTGTTACCGTAGCTACTGTCAGTGTTGCCGAGGCCTGCATTGGCCAGAACTGTCCCGATCGAGGTGCCTATGGCCCCAGGGACGGCATTGCCCCCAGACAGCTTCGTGAAAGTCGTATACGGGGCTGCAAACTCCGGAATCGAGTGATACGGAGCATAGTTACCCGTCACGGTGATCTGATCGCCAATGGCCGGGCTGGTATAGTTCACAGCCGCCAAGTTGGCGGTACTCGCGTATATGAGCAATGATCCGCCGGCATCTCCAACCAGCAACGACCAACTGGTATACGTGCGGTTTAAGATGGTCCAAGGTTGACTCACGATCGCGTCAACAATGGCCTGATTATTGCCGCCATCACCCGAGCCATCGTACGTAACCACGGTGTTCGAGGCCGTATAGCTCATGATATCCCAAGCGTTATCAGCCAACACTCTCGTGCCGACCAATACCACCGCTGAGGCCACCACTCCTGCGACCAACAGCCAATTCTTAGAAATCTTCATCGTTCCCTACCCTTTCCTTAATGTGTTCCCTAGTTCCTTAGTTCTCGCCACACCCCCCTCGCGGAGGGGCACTCTTCTTTCTCTGAGGCCCAATCATACAGAACAGCTTTTTTTTTGCAAGCTTTATTTTGCACAAAATTAGGCTAGAAAATCGTGCCAACCGTGTGCCAATATGTCTCACCCAGACCTTGCGGAGAGAAGGGTAACCAGCCCCATTTGCCAGGAAAATGGCGCTTTCCGCGTCGTTTGCCACAAATTTACCCGATTTACACGAACGGGATACGGTTCGGGAGCACTCCTGGAAAAGAAATCGCTTTCGACCAGACCAAGCGCAAAAAAGAAGCTCTCTCCCAGATCTGAGTATCTCAGTGCTGGAGCTTGCTGCGAATGGCCTCGTTTTATCGGTTCGCAGCGCGCTCGCGGCCAGTCAATCGCACGTCTGTCGTCCGTCTTTTTTCTATTGGCCGCTCTGTAGTCGAGCCAGCGAGTTTCGGGCGGCGGTGAGATTCGGATTGAGCGCCAGGGCCCGCTGATACTGCTCGACGGCCTCGAGCAGTTTGCCCTCTTGCAGCAACGCATTCCCAAAATTATTATGGGCATCGGCGTAATCGGGCTTGAGGCGCAGAGCTTCCTGATAATGGGCGATGGCATCTTGAATCTGGCCGTTGCCGGCCAAAGCGCTTCCCAGGTTGTTGTGCGCCTCAGCGAAGTCCGGCCGCAATCGCAACGCCTGCTCCCAATGCGCGATGGCCTCGGGGATCCGGCCGGCGCGCGCCAACGCGGTCCCCAGATTGTTGTGGGCGTCGACGTAATTGGGCTTGAGACGCAGCGCCTGCTCGAGTTGCTGGATCGCCTCGGGTAGCTTGCCGAGTCGCAGGAAGGCCGTTCCGAGGTTGTTGTGCGCCTCGGCGAAAGCCGGGTTGATCCGCAACGCCTCTTCGTAGTGCCCGACGGCCTCCGCTAGCCGGCCCTGTTGAACCAGGGCGATCCCCAGATTGCTGTGTCCCTCGACGAAATTTGGGTCGATTCGCAAGGCCTCTTCGTAGGACCGGATCGCCTCCCCGGTCTTGCCCCTCTTGATCAGGGCCTGGCCCAGGTTCAGGTAGGCCGCGGTTGCGCGAGGATTCTTCGCAATGGTATCTCGCCAGAGTGTTTCTTCAGCGGCGTATACGCCCGCGCGCTGCCAGGTCGCCGCCGCCAGCACCAGCAGCGCCGTCACTGCCGCGACGGTTCGGCCCTGAGGCCAGCGATGCGCCATCCGCCGGCAAACCGCCTCCCCGGCGGCCACCGCCAGGGCAATCACGCCAACGGTGGAGTAGTACTGCCAGTGATCCCAACGATCCGCCATGACGCTGAGCCGATAGGGACCTTGCTTCAACAGTCCCAACACCGGGAAAAGCATGACCACAAAATATCCCAGCCCGAATAATAACGGGCGTCCCCAGGTCCGGCGTTTCCACCAAAGTACCAGGAAACCCATCACCAGCAGCGCCCCCGGCAGGTAGGAAACCCAGCGGGAAGAATCAATCTGCCACCTCGGATAAACGGCGATCAGATGAAATGGCACGAGCGCCTTGTACAGGTAAAACCAGGGAGCGCACCCGGCCACGGCCAGCCGAAAACCAAAGCCATCGGTCCCGGCTACGGGTTCTCCCAGGGCCAGATGGTATTGGTACCACAGGGTCACCAATCCCCAGACCAAGGAAAGGACAAAGAACGGCGCGCTCCAGAGCACGTCTTTCCACAGGATTCGTCGGCGCGTCCACCACACGCATCCCAACAGCACGACCGGCAGCATCACCACCGCAGCCTTGCTCAGTTCCGCCAGTAAAAATGCTCCCAGCGAACATGCGTACCACCGCCATCGGCCCTGATCGTAAAATCGCAAGTACGACAAAATCGCCACCGCGAAAAACAGCATCGATAGCGTATTCTTTTGCTCGCTGATCCAGGCTGCGGTAGCCACGTTGACCGGGTGAAGCGCAAATACGCATCCGGCCACCCACGCCCCCGGAACTTTCAACCGTGTCAGGATCAACCACACCAGCACCGCGTTGGCGCCGTGTAACAAAACGTTGACCACGTGGTAGCCGGTGGCGCTCTTGCCCCACAACCGCCATTCCAGCCACCACAAGCTCCCGGTCAACGGATAGTAGTCGTCGGCTTGCGTGGTCAACCAGAGCCGGTGAAGTCCATCCTCGGCTCGGATCACCCGGTTCTCGGTAATCAGTGCGACATCGTCCCAGATAAACCCGCCGCAGATCGCCGGCATGTACATCAGAAATGTGAGCGCCACCAGGAAGATGCCCAGGTCCAGCGAAGTGTAGCTTCTGCGCGCTGGTGGTGTATTGGTCATCCCCATCTTCCGGTTTTTTCCGGGACCGAGTGTAGCCTAGAGCCGTCTGGCTGACAAGCGCACCTCCCCGTTCCCGTTCCCTACCGGCCCAACTGTAAACACGTGAGCGCGTTTCAATCTTAATAAAGATAGGGTTCGGTAAGGTCGAAGGCGTTCTGGATGATGCGGATATCGTCCGGACGGCGGGCGCCTTTGGGCTGGACGACTTCGACGACGTCGAACCGGAAGTGGATCCGCGGGTTGCCGAGCAGTCTCAGGTAATCCAGCGCCCCCTTGCTTAGGTTGCGCTGTTTTTCGCGATCCACCGCTTCGCTCGGCGCGCCGAATTCCTCCGTCTCGCGGGTCTTGACCTCGACGAATACGAGCCAGTCCTTGTGACGGGCAACAATGTCCACCTCGGCCTTGCCGCTGCGGAAATTTCGGAGCAGGACTTTGTACCCGTGCCGTCGCAGGTATTTGGCGGCGGCTTTCTCGCCGCGCGCTCCCAGTATCTGACGCGGTGTGCGATGATCCTCTTTCTGTTTGAACCAGCCGAAAAACATATTACTTCTTACATCGCGGCGAACTCCGCCTGCACCGGTTCGATGGTTTCGCGCACGGGGGCAAAGGTCTTGCGGTGCACAGGCGACGGGCCGTATTGGCCAAGCGCAGCCAAATGTTCCGGCGTGCCATAGCCCTTGTGCCGCGCAAAATTATACTGCGGAAACTGCTCGTGGATCTGGAGCATCATGCGGTCGCGGGTGACCTTGGCGATCACGCTCGCGGCGGCAATGGAAAAGCTCTTCGCATCACCCTTTACAATGGCGGTCTGTGCCACGCCGATCAACGGCACGCGCAAACCATCGACCAGCACGTGGTCGGGACGGACCTTCAGTCCATCCAGCGCCAACTGCATCGCCCGCCACGTCGCGCGGAGGATATTGTAATGGTCGATGACATCGACATCGGACACGCCCACGGCCCAGTGAAAATCCGGGTTGGCGGTCAGCTCGGCGTAGATGTCTTCGCGCTGCTGTTCAGTAAGTTGCTTCGAGTCGGTGAGTGTCTTGTGACGGAATTTCGCCGGCAGAATCGCCGCCGCGGCCACGACCGGCCCCGCCAACGGCCCGCGCCCAGCCTCATCAATCCCCGCCACAATCTTCGCTCCGTTCTTGTACGCCTTCTTTTCGTAGCGGAGCATGGCGCGCCGCGTGGGTTACGCTTCGGCGACCTTGGTGGCGGTCTTGCCGATGCGTTTGCGCAGATAGTAGAGCTTGGCGCGGTGGACATTGCCGGCCCGCTCCACTTCAATCTTTTGGATGAACGGCGAGTGCAACGGAAATATGCGCTCGACGCCTTCGCCGTAACTGATGCGCCGCACCGTAAACGTCTCGGCAATGCCGCGGCCCTGCTTGTTGATGACGATGCCCGAAAACATCTGCACGCGCTCGCGATCCGCTTCCTTGATGCGCGAAAACACCTTGATGGCGTCGCCCACCTTGAACGGCACAATGTCTGTCCGCAACTGCTCCTGCTGAATCTTCTCAATCACATTCATGTTCCAACTCCTGTTATCGCGCAACGCGCTCCAAATTGAAATGCTAATCTTCCTTCAACAAATCCGGCCGACGTTCCTTCGTCCGTTGCCGCGCCCAGTCGGCCCGCCATTTGGCAATCGCCTCGTGGTCGCCGCTGAGCAACACCTCGGGCACCGGCATCCCGCGAAACTCCGGCGGGCGCGTGTACTGCGGGCCTTCGAGCAGTCCGCTCGCAAACGAATCATCCCCCGCGCTGTTCTCGTCGCCCAGCACGCCCGGCAACAGCCTCACCACCGCATCCACAAACACCGCCGCCGCCAGCGCGCCGTTGGTCAGCACGTAATCGCCGATGCTGACCTCGTCGGTGACCAACGCCGCGCGCACCCGTTCATCCACACCCTCGTAATGGCCGCAGAGAATGATCAGGTGCGCCGCGCGGGAAAACTCCCGGGCGCGCGCCTGCGTCAACAGCGCCCCCTGCGGGGTCATCAATACCACTCGCGAATCCGTCCGCCGAAATCTCTCCACCGCTTCAAAGATCGGTTCGGGCTTCATCAACATGCCCGGTCCACCGCCGTACGGCTTGTCGTCCACGACGCGGTGTTTATCGTGGGTGAAATCGCGCAGGTTGTGGACGCGGACACTGACCAGTCCCTTCTGCTGCGCGCGTTTCAGGATGCTCTCTTCGAGCGGCCCCTCGAAGATGCGCGGGAACAACGTCAGTACGTCGATTTCCATTGCTACCCCGCGGCGCGGGCCGCGCCTATTGCGGCGTGGGTTCGACGGACGGTACGGCCGGTGCCGCACTTTCGGGACGCCGTCCTTCGGGCTCGATGATTTCCAACATGGCGCGTTTGCCCTGTTTGGCTGCCGCGCTGGTCAGGAGCGTGCGAATCGCCGTGATCGTGCGGCCGCTCTTGCCGATGACTTTGCCCACATCGGTCGCGTTGAGCCGCAACTCGAACACCACCACGCGTTCTCCATCCACTTCGCGCACGTCCACCTGGTCCGGATGATCGACCAACGCTTTCACAACGAATTCGATAAACGCTTTCATGTCGTGCTCCCGTCGTGTGCAGCCCGCCTCGCGCGCGTCCCGTTGATCGGACGCGGCCATCGGTCCCTCAGGCTGCCTTCGCCGCCCGTTCCGCTTTCTTCAAAATGCTGCGTACGGTGTCGCTGGGCTGAGCGCCCTTTTGAACCCAAAACTTCGCTCGCTCCAGGTCCACCCGGAAATTGTCGCTCGCCTTGCGCGGGTGGTAGGTCCCGATATTCTCGATAAACCGACCGTCCCGAGGACTGCGTCCATCGGCGACCACAATACGATACGCCGGAACGTTCTTGGTTCCAACTCGACGCAAACGAATCCTTACCATCGTCTCACCTCCCCAATCTCATCTTTGGCAAGATGCCCTTGCGGGCCATGGCCTTTTGCATCTTGCCCATTTCTTTCATCATTCGCTTCATACCATTAAATTGCTTCAACAAATCATTCACCTCGGCAACGCTGGTGCCGCTCCCGCGGGCGATGCGTGTCCGTCGACCCGCATTCAAAATCTCCGGAGCCCGACGTTCCCTCGGGGTCATCGACTGGATAATCGCTTCGATCCGCTTGAGTTGCGACTCGCCAACGCTGAGGTCGGGCATTCTACCCATTCCCGGCAACATGCCAAGTAGATTCTCCAGCGGCCCAAGTTTCTTTAGCTGTTGCAGTTGTGAGAGAAAATCTTCCAGGTCCAGGCTTTGGTCGGCGATTTTTTCCTGTAATTCCCCGGCTTTCCTGGTGTCGAACGCGTCCTGCGCCTTCTCGACCAAGCCGACCACGTCGCCCATCCCAAGGATTCGACCCGCCATCCGCTCGGCGGAAAACGGCTCCAAATCATCCAGCTTCTCACCGGTGCCGGCGAACTTGATGGGCTTGCCCGTAACCGCCCGCATCGACAGCGCCGCGCCGCCGCGCGCATCGCCATCCAGCTTGGTCAGCACGATTCCCGTGATGCTCAGGGCCTTGTCGAAATGCTCGGCGATGTTTACCGCTTCCTGCCCGGTCGCTGCGTCCGCGACCAACAGGACTTCCTGTGGGGCGAGCGCCGCCTTCATGCGGACAAGCTCCTGCACCAGTTCCCGATCGATATGCAACCGGCCCGCCGTATCAAAGATGACAACGTCTCGGTCTTGAGACTGCGCAAATGCCGTCGCTTGTTTGGCAATCTTCACGACATCGACCTCGCCGCGCAATGAGAACACCGGTATCTGCACCTGCTGGCCGAGCGTTTCCAGTTGGTCGATCGCGGCGGGCCGATGGACGTCACACGCCACCAGCAGCGGCTTGCGTCCGTGCTTCGCGAGCAGTTTCGCCAGCTTCCCGCACGTCGTGGTTTTGCCACAGCCGTGCAAACCCACCATCATCCAATTCCCGCCTTTCGGTGGTGGCGCAGGCGTCCCTGCCTGCGAATCTCCCCCCATCAACGCCACCAGCTCATCATACACGACCTTGATGATTTGTTGTCCGGGGGTGACGCTGGCGAGCACTTCCTGGCCGAGCGCGCGCTGCTTCGTTTTCTCGATGAAATCCTTGGCGACCTTGTAGTTGACATCGGCTTCCAGCAACGCCAGGCGCACCTCGCGCAATGCATCGGCAACATTCTTCTCCGTCAGTTTGCCGTACCCGCGCAGGTTCTTGAATACCGACTGCAGCTTCTCTGAAAGTGAATCGAACATCGTTTTCTCGCCGCGCGAAATATCAGCGTCCCCAGCCCGTTTCGCAAGGAAATTTGCCCCAAAAGCTGAGGGCGGACCGAAGCCCGCCCTCATTCCAATCCAACTCTCGTTCGCTGGAAAATTCCGCTACCGTGTCGGTGATTGCTCCTTATCCATGTCCTTCAAGGCCTTCTCGCTGGGTGACTTGAGGCGATTCTGCTGTACCGCCGCATTCTGCTGCACGTACTGCATATATTTCCACGTGCCGTAGGCCACGGCGATAATCAGCGCCAGGAACAACAGCTTCTTCATGGCTACTCGGAAATGCGTTCGATTTTTGCCCCGAGATGCCGAAGTTTCTGGTCAATCTGCTCGTACCCGCGGTCGACGTGATAGATGCGATTGACCTCCGTCTCGCCGTCGGCGCACAACCCCGCCAACACCAGGCCCGCGCTCGCCCGCAAATCGCTGGCCATTACGGGCGCGCCGCTGAGGCGTTTGACGCCCTTCACAATCGCGCTGTTGCCCTCCAGCGAAACATCCGCACCCAGCCGCGCCATCTCGCTGATGTGCATGAACCGGTTCGGGAACACCTTCTCGGTGATCACGCTGATGCCCGGGGTGACGGTCATCACCGCGCTCATTTGCGCCTGCATGTCCGTCGGAAAACCAGGATACGGCATCGTGATCACGTCCACGGGCTTCAGTTCCCCATTACCTTTCACACGAATCGTGCCGTTGGCGCGCTCAACGGTCACACCGGATTCCTCCAGCTTGTCCCGCACCGCGCACAGATGCTCGGCGCGGGCGCCCTGGATCTCAATGTCGCCACCCGTGATCGCGGCCGCGGTCATGAACGTGCCGGCCTCGATGCGGTCGGGAATCACCCTGTGCTCCGCGCCGTGCAGTTCCTGTACGCCTTCGATTTCCAGTATGTGGCTGCCGATGCCTTTGATCTTCGCGCCCATCTTGACGAGGAAATCTGCCAAATCCTCGACCTCAGGCTCACAGGCGGCCCCTTCGATCCAGGTTGTCCCGGTAGCGAGCACCGCCGCCATCATCACGTTGGCCGTCCCGAGAACCGTCGAACCGAAGCGCCCACCCATAAACACATCGTTGCCGGTCAACTCGTTGCACCGCGCGTGGACGTAACCGTTTTCGACCCTCACGTCGGCCCCAAGGCGTTTCAGCCCTTTGAGGTGTTGGTCGATCGGGCGGTCACCAATGACGCAGCCGCCCGGAAGAGAGACTTTGCAATTGTGCAACCGCGCCAACAGCGGCCCGAGCAAGCAGACCGACGCGCGCATTTTGCGAACCAGCTCGTACGGCGCAACGCCCAGCGGATGTCCGGCGCGCACCTCGACGACGCCTTCGGTCTTGTTGTGTGTCACGGTCACGCTCAGCCAGCGGAGGATGTCACACATGAATTGAATGTCGCTGAGATTCGGCACCCCGCTGATGACGCACCGTTCACTGGTGAGCAACGTCGCGGCGATAATGGGCAGGGCGGCGTTCTTCGAGCCGCTGATCTGCACGGTCCCCCGAAGCGGATTGCCTCCGCTGATAATGATCTTTTCCATAGCTCCCTCCTTGGTGTGAGCTATTTCCAACTGTCGTAGCCGCGTTTCCCAGAAGCGCATTCCCCATTTCCGCGCTTCACAGAAACACCGCTACATCCATATCTATCGGGGCTGAGCCACGATCACACGCTCATGCCCCTGCAAATCCTTCACAACCTCGACCACTTCATAGCCTTGTTGGCCGAAAAATCCTTCGACAGCCGACCGCTGCCCGGCGCCGATCTCCAGTGCCACGAACCCGGAGGGAGACAAAGAACGCCTGGCCATGGTGACCAAGCGTCGGATGACTTTGAGTCCATCCTCACCCGCCTGTAAAGCATACACAGGCTCAAAGTCTCTGACCTCCTTGGGCAGCTTCGCGATTTCCCCATCGGCAATGTACGGTGGATTCGATACCACCACATCTACGCTCAAGCTGTCGGGCAAAATCTCTAGCAAATCGCTTTCCAAAAAGCGAATGTTTTTTTCGATTTTGTGCAGCGCCGCGTTCCCACGCGCCACTTCCAATGCCTCCCGGCTTGCGTCCAGCGCCGTAATCTCCGCGTTCGGAAGCTTCTTCGCCAGCGCTATCGCAATACACCCGCTCCCCGTCCCCACATCCACAATCTTTACTTCTGTTTTCTGTCCTCTGTCTTCCGTCTTCAACCTCTTCACCACCGCCTCCACCAACAGCTCCGTCTCCGGCCGCGGTATCAACACCCGCTTATCCACCAGGAATTTCAGCCCGCAGAATTCCGTCTCGCCCGTGATGTACTGCACCGGCTCGCCCGCCACCCGCCGCTTCACCATCGCTCGCAACGCCACCAGCGTCGTCTCATCCAGCTCGCGCTCGAACTCCAGGTACAATTGCAGCCGCTTCTTCTTCAACAAATGCGTCAGCAACAACTCGATCGTCAGCCGCGGACTGTCCACCCCCTGCTTCTCAAAATATGGCGTCGTCTTGTTGATGACTTCCAGAATGGTCACGATGCGAGGATAGCACGGACCGCCGACACGTTGAAAGCGTGGTCTCCCACCCCTCGCACGCTCCAATCCCGGCTTTATTTTTGGCTTCGTAATGCAAACGAACCCACCGCCATTGTGCTTGTCTATAGCTTCACGCGCCCATACTCGCACGAAAATGAAATGCATATAGCGACAGCAATCGCGCTGAATCGGCTTGTCGGCATTGTCAAAGGCGATACTATGAGCCCTCGTCTGACTGAATGGCCCGCGACAGTCGCGGGGCACAAGTCATACGGGAAATGTCGGCCAACATCGGACAACATGCTTCCATGACACGACTGCCGAAAACCGTCTTCTGGCTTCCCGCTCTGCTATGGGGAGGACTGACCTTGTTCCTGTCGATGATTCCGCGAACCGGGCCGTCAAATGAAACGGCCGAACACAAGATTGGCCACATTGCCGTCTTTGCCATTCTGGCCGGAACGGTGATCTGGGCGCTGCACCGCGGTCATGCCCTGCGTTTGTCGAAATCCCTGGTGTTGGCGATCCTGATCGCCGCGGCTTACGGCGCCTCCGACGAGTGGCACCAGAAGTATGTCCCCAGTCGTAGTTGCGAATTTTCCGACGTGGTGCTCGACACGGTAGCGGGTGCGATTGCCGCGCTGGCCTATTACATCTGCGAATCGCTCCGCGCGGACAACGCAGAACTGTCTGCCGCGCGAGCCGACAACGGGCGACGGGCTTCCATGACCCCGGGGCGAAGGATTGCCTGCTGGCTTCCGCCTCTGTTGTGCGCGGGGTTGATCTTCTATCTGTCCTCGCAGTCCAAGCTGCCGGAGATCGGGCGGATATTCCCAGACAGCGACAAAATCGAACGCTTCGCCTTTTACCTCATCTTTTGGTCTTTCATCCTGCTGCCTTTTCGATACGCTCACCGCCTGTCGTTGGCCAGGGCTATCGTCGGGGCTTTTCTGATTACGTCGGTCTTCGGCGCGTCGATCGAGTTTCACCAGCGCTCTCGGCTCAACAGCACCGACATCCTGACGGACTGGGCGGCGGACATATTTGGTGGGTTCATCGCTGCGGCTGCCTACTGGGTCTACGAAACACGCCCGAGGTCAAAAACGAATCTCTGACCCGCGACAGCCGATCCGCCGCCACGACCACCCCTGCTGCGTCGAGGCGCGCGGGGATTTCCGGTTATGATTCCCCGGCCCCGACGATGGTCGCGGCCTGTTTGCCGCTGCCGTTTGCAGTGAACTATTTATCTGGCCCACAAGTGACAGTTTAGGCGGCTAACCACCAGATCTCCACGTCACTCCACCACGTCCACCGGCGTGCCGATCTGCACCATTTGGGCGAGACGATTGGCGTTCCAATTCGCCAACCGAAAACACCCGTGCGAAAACGTCTTGCCGATCTGGTCCGGATGCGGCGTGCCGTGAATCCCGTAACCCACCCGGCTTAGCCCGATCCACGCCGTGCCGACGGGGTTCTTCGGGCCGGGCGGAACAATCAACTTCCCATACCCCTTCTGCACATCATCCAACTCGGGAAAATTCACGGGATCAAACGTGTAGTTCGGATTCACCGCCACGGTCTGCACGGCGAGCTGCCCGGGCGTCCTCTTTTCCTTGTCCGCCGCAATGGAGCACGGAAACAGCGCAATGAGTTTCCCGCCGTCATCAAACGCGGTAATCGTTTTTGCCGTGAGATTGACGCGCAGCCTGGCGGCCACGAGATGTTTCGCCGACGGAATATTCAGCAAGGTCACCACCTGATTGGTCTGAATGCCTGCCCAATTCGTGACCCCGGGGTTCAGCGTCTTGATCAATCCTTCCGACGCATGGCATCTTTCCGCCACCATCTGCAACACGTTCTCGAACCACATGTTGGTAAGCTGCGACCGTTCCTTCCAATCCTCGGGAATCCGCGTCAGCTTCGCCAGGTCCTCCGCTGTGACCACGTAATTCGTGTAATTCGCCTCGCCCGCCGGGAAGTTTGCCGCCGTGACCGCATCAAACTCGCCCGTCGGCTTCAACTCATTCGCCTGTTGCCACGCCACCAGCGCCTGCCGCGCCATCCCGCCCCATTTCCCGTCGATCTGCCCCGGCGAAAACCCGGCCTCATCGAGCCCAATCTGAATGGAAATCACGTCCTCGCGCGACACCTTGGGAGAGCTGTCCTGCGCGAATGCAGACACGCAGACCAGCGCCAACGCAATGCCGATTATCGTGCGAAACATCGCGAGAACGCTTAGCACAAACCCCACGCGTTGTAGAGCCGCTTCGGTATTTGCCCGCTGGGGAGCGCACCCGCCTCGGGTGCAATTGCGGCGCCCTCGCCTCAAATGTTCCTCTGTTCGGCGCCGGTCTCCTGACCGCGCCGTCCTCTCCGGCCGTCACGTCTCCGCAGCCCTTCCCAATCCGCTAGCTGTGTCTTGGTCGAGCCCCTCTCGACTTCATTCCCATAACCGCGCAGACCACAGAAACCGTCCACGCGACAAAGCACCCCGCTGCGAAAGCCATGCCCACATTGTAACCATCCATCAGGAGCGCCGCACATATCCAGCAAATCAAACCGATGTACTTGCTGACATTGAGAACCAAAGCAAGAGAGTGAGTAGGGTCAGCCCGCAGCAAACCACACACCGCGCAAGGAGCACCCAAAACAACACAGACAATCCCAATAATATGGTTCACCACATACGGGTGACTTGAAAACAAACTCGGACTGTTCGGAACCAGCGCGTCGAAAAGAAAATACAAAACTGCGGTGGCAATGGACGCAAGCCCAAACCACTTGAGGAAACTATCAAGCCTCTTCACGACATAGGAATATGCTCACAAACGACCAAGAACGTCAATCGCCCCTCGCCTCCCGCCTCCTGCCTTCTGTCTTCGGTCTTCGGTCCTCGGTCTTCCGTCTTCTTTCCTCGCCTCACTTCGTCGTCTCGGCCAGCCGCTTGTTCAAATCATCCGTCATCAACGTGCCGATCATCTCCTCCAGATCGCCTTCCAGGATCGCCGGCAGGTTCTGGATCGTCAGATTGATCCGGTGATCGGTGACGCGGTTTTGGGGGAAATTGTACGTGCGAATCTTCTCGCTACGGTCCGCCGTGCCGATCTGGCTACGGCGCGCCGCCGTCATCTTCGCCTGTTCCTCTTCCTGCTTGTGCGCCAGCAGCCGTGAACGGAGCACCCGCATTGCCTTGTTCTTGTTCTTCAACTGCGACCGCTCGTCCGCGCAGCGAACGGTGAGACCGCTGGGCTTGTGGTGGATCTGCACCGCGCTGTCCGTCGTGTTGACGCCCTGGCCGCCGGGGCCGCTCGCCCGGCACACGGTAATCTCCAGCTCCTCGGGCTTGATCTGCACGTCCACTTCTTCGGCTTCGGGCAACACGGCCACGCTCGCCGTGCTCGTATGAATCCGTCCCTGCGCTTCCGTTTCCGGCACGCGTTGCACGCGATGGACACCGCTTTCATACCGCATCTTCTTGTACACGTCCTGACCGAGCATCGAGAACACGATCTCCTTGAACCCGCCCCGCTCGCTCGGGCTGGTGTCCATTAGATCGATCTTCCACCCCTGACCGTCGGCGTACCGGCTGTACATCCGAAACAAATCCGCCGCAAACAACGCCGCTTCCTCGCCACCCGTGCCCGCGCGGATTTCCACAATCGTATTGCGCGAATCGTTCGGATCGGGCGGAACCAGTCCCATCTGGATGTCGCGCTGCAGCTTCTCCAGTTTGCGCTGGAGATCGTCGAGTTCGCCCTTCGCCAGTTCCGCCATCTCGACGTCACCCGACGCCGCCAACTCCCGGTTCTCGCCGATCTGCTTGATCACCGCCTCGGCCGCCGAATAATCGCCGACCAGTTTCTTGATCCGCTGGAGTTCGCGGGCCAGGTCGCCCGCGCGGCGCTGATCGGAGTACACCGCTGGATTGGCCAGTTCGGCCTCCAATTCAGCCGCTCGCTTGCGAAATTTATCGATGTTCGGAAGTGTGGTCATTGCTGTCCGTATTGTAGGCCAACCGGCCCGGTTGGCGTCCTCGGTTCGGCGGCAAGCGGGCCGCTTGCCCCACAAAATCACCAAAAAACAAAAACTTCGCGCCGATAAATATCCGCGCGAAGTTCTCGGGAAAAGTCGCTACTTCGTCTTCTTGGCGTACCGCTTCTGGAACCGCTCCACGCGGCCCGCCGTATCGACAAACTTCTGCGTGCCCGTGAAAAACGGATGGCACTTCGAGCAAATGCCGATGCGCATGTCCTTGCGCGTCGACCGTGTCTTGACGATGTTGCCGCACGCGCAGTGAATTACCGCGTCCACATATTCAGGATGTATCTTGGCTTTCATGAGTCAGGGCGCGGGAATCTACAGGAGCAACGGGCTTGTTGCAAGTCGAATCTCTCCGCCTCGCCGGGCCTGCATAAGAATCCGCAGTCTCGGATTTCGACATCCGATTTTCGAATTTGCCTATCTTCTGAATTCCTCTACCACGTGTACCGCACCGTGTACGTGATAACCTGCTCGCCGTCCTTGTCCACTTTCACGGGGAAATGAATCGTGTTTGAGTCGTATTTCGTCCATTTCTGGTTCGATTCGGTAATCTCCCAGTTGTTCCAGCGATACAGAGTTTCCTTCACCAGGACTTCGACCGGTTCGGTCTTGTGGTTGCGTACGCGAATCTCGAAACTCTCCGTCATAACGTGGCCACTGACGTCGACCTTGAAATTCGTCCGCTTGCGCTCCCCCACCACGTCAAACGCGTCCCCGATGTGCAGCCGGACCGTCTCATCCTTCGGCGTGTGGTCGATCTCGTCTTCGCCGATGAATTCCAGCGAACCGTCCGTTTCGTCGCGCTTGTACAGCCGCATCTTGCCTTTCGGCAACGCCATGCCCATGTGGTTTTCCTTCGAGTTCTTCACCTCGATGATGACCTTCACCTTCTTGTTGCTTTCTTCGCTGCCGTAACCGGCGTCCTGGATCAACCCGCCATAAAACCGGTACTGCGGCGCGCCCTCGTATAGAAACACCTTCTTCACGGGAACGCCGGCCGTCTTGAGCAATTCGATCTGCTTGGTCTGGTTTTGCGCCACCGTCGCCGGCCTTCCCAGCGTGTACAGGTGATACTCGAAGAACGCCTTCTCCTCGAAACCGCCAACACTGGCTTCCCTTAACCCCATCCTTTGACCCATGGGCATCGCCATGGTAACCGGCGGCTGAACTCGGCGCACGTCGCCCGCAATCAACTTCAACTTCGCATCCTTGTACGTCGCCCCCGACTGGTTGTTGATCGTCACCCAGCCGCCGAGGTCGAGCGCGGTGTCCTTCGCGTTCAGCACGGCGTTGTAATCCGCCTGCCAACTTATCCCGCCGGTCTGATACGCCACCTCGATCAATTGCTCGCCCAGCGTTTCCGTCACCAGTTTCCACACCAGTGTCGGCTTGGTGATCAGTCCTTCCGGCAACGCCCCAAACTGGATGTCCTTGACGTTGTCGCCGCGTTGCACCATCACGATCCCGGCCTTGTCGTCGGCTTGCCGTATGACCAGTTGGTTTCCGTCGAAGCTCAGCAACGTGCCTGAGTATCGCGACCCGTCCTTCGTGAGCACGCCGATTTGTTTGTCGATGTATTTTCCCAGAAGCTTGTCGGCCGACACGAGGTCATACTCGTAGTTTTGCTCCAGCACCGTAGCGTTCGGGTCGGTGATCGATTTGAAACTCACGCTGGTGCCGTCGATCTGCGACGCCACGTCGGAAAAGCGGACCGTGCCGATCTTTTCCTCGACGTTCACCTTGCGCCTCTCGCGCACGACGGCGAAGTTCTGGTTGTAGATTGTCAGCGCCACACCTTCCTCTTGTGGATCGGCGGCCAGAGCGGTTGCGGCGGTAAGAACAGCAGCCAACGAAATCAGCAGTCTGCGTACCTTCATAACGTGCCCTCCGTGGGAGTTCGACCCCAGCACTCTACGGAAGTTCCGCGCGTAGTGCGATATATTCCCGTCAGGCTTTTCAAATGCGACGAACGCCCTATAATGCGCCCATGGCTCCCTGGAAATATGACGTGGTCATTGTGGGGGCAGGACCAGCCGGTATCACCGCCGCAATTGCCCTGGCGAAAGCGGATGTTCCCGTCCTCGTGATCGAGGCCGGCGTATTTCCCGGCGCGGAAAACTGGTCGGGAGCCGTCTATTTCGCCGAGAACCTCGCCCAACCGGATGTCCTCGGGGAACAGGCCGTCCGCGATTCCGCCTACGAACGTCCTGTCACCAAGCGCGGCTTCTACGTATATAATGGGCATTCGCTCGTCGGCCTCAGTTATTGCAACCCCGCCACGTTCGCCCATTGCTACACCGTCCTGCGCCCGACCTATGATCATTACCTCGCCGAACTCGCGAAATCCTTCGGTGCGCAAATACTCACCCGGACGACCGTCGACGGCCTGCTCCGCGACGAAGACAACCACATTATCGGAGTCCATACCGATCGCGGCCCGATTTACGCCGATGTCGTGTTTCTCGCCGAAGGCGACGCCTCGCATCTCGTCTCGAAAGAGGGTTACGAACGCGCCACCGACCCCGGCGCCCCGCATTTCCTGCAAGGGATCAAGGAAGTCATTGAGGTCGATCCCGAGTATATCGAGCACACGTTTGGGCTGCCGCGGGGCGAAGGCGCGGCGTTCGAGATCCTGCTGCGCAACGGTTCCATTCACAATCGCACCGCCAACCTCAACATGGGCGGCTTCCTGTACACGAACAAAACCAGCATCTCGCTGGGCCTGGTCATGCCGCTCGAGAATCTCGCGCGCGAATTCAGCGGCGATCACAACCGGCTGATGGAATGGTTCAAGGGCCTGCCCGAAGTCCGCCGCTGGACCAACCATGGCCGGTCGACCGCTTACGGCGCGAAAATCATTCGCGGCGGCGGCTTCCGCGAACTGCCGCAACTGGTTGCCGATGGCCTGGCCATCGGCGGCGCCGCGACCGGCATCGGCCTCGATTTCCCCCACCCCAATTTCACCGGCCCGGCCACCGCCATGGGCCATCGGTTCGCTCACGCCGTCCTGGAGATTCGTAATACTGACGGGACTTTCTCTCACGCGCGTCTGGAAGAACTCTACGGACGCCCGCTCCGCAACACGCATTACTTCAAGAATGTCGAGTTCCTGGAAAAATGGCCGCACTACGTCGAACACACCCGCGTGTTTTTCGGTCGCGCCGCCGACCTCGCCACCGGCTCGCTCTACATCACCAGCAATCCCTCCCTCGGCACGCACCAGAAACTGTGGCAACTCGCCAAGTTCACGCGCGAGACTCTCCCGCTGAAACAATGGGGCCCGTTCTTCCGCGATCTGCGCGAACAACGCGAAGCCCTTGGCCTGAAAGTCGCTGCCAAATCCTCCGCAAAATCACTCGTCACGTCTCAATCCACTGGCGGTGAAGTCCATCTCGATTTCCGCGTCGATGGTCAACCCCAAACCAGTTTCCATTCGCCCATTTCGATTCTGTTTCGCAAAGCACCCCAACTCTTCACCGATGCCGCCGACCACTTGTACCGCAACGATCAGACGCCGTTGCCGGTCAAGCTCCACAACGCCATCCGCGCCGCCCGACGCGGTCTGAGCCTGTTCGACCGCGTGGCCTTCGCCATCTTCGGCCTGCTGATGCTCGTGCTGATGCCGATCCAATGGATCGGCGAACTCATCTGGCTCATCATCACGCGCCCCTCACCCGAAAAGTTTCTGTCGAGCTTTTTCCAGAAATACCGCGCCCTGACCCGCGACCGTCTCAAGCTCGACTCCGACGCCGTGAAAATCGACCAGCCGTGGGAAGAGAAACTCTCGCTCATCCGCTATTTCTCCGAGCATCATTCCCACATCCATGTGTTCCGACCCGAGAACTTCGAAAACCGCGCGAAAATCGCCGAATCCCCGCTCTGGCACGTCTGCCCCGCCAGGGTCTACGAATGCCTCACCGACGACCTCGGTCAGTCCCAGCTCGTCGTCAATTTCGAAAATTGTGTCAAATGTGAAACCTGCTGGCGCTCCGCCCCCAACGATGTCGATTGGACCCGCCAGCGCAAGCAATGTCTGATCTACAGCGCTCCCACCGAGGCGAACAAGAAGCTGCTCGAACTTCAGAAGACCGTCCCCCGGAGCGAAGCGGACGGTCTCGCACCTGGCCCCGAACCTTTTCATTTCGGACAGAATGAGAAACAGGCGAGCGCTCGCGCTCTGGCTGCCAAACTTCACGAGTTCTGCGAAGCCGTCTACGCCGAGCCGCGCTACATCGACACCGGCCGCAGCCGCTGGTTGCAACATCTCCTCGCCGAAGCCCAAACTATCGCCGCCGAAATCAAGGCCCCGCCCATCGACAAGCCGTTGGCGCGCGTGGTCGCTCACGCCAAACGCCGCAAATTCTTCTGGGCCGAAGCCGACGCTCGACAATTGCTGGAGCAACTTCCTCTGCCCTCACCGGTCGCGCCCCAAGCACCCCAGCAGGGACGCCCGGCCATGGTTGCGCGTCTTGACAAGCTTTTCTCAAAACAGGCCATCAAACATCTCGAGCATGGCCAGCCGCTCTCGCAGGAACAGCGAAACTTCCTTCATTTGCTCGCCGAAACTGTTTCGCCGCCGCGCTCGACGATCCTTCGGGAACTCGCCCGGCGCGATCCGGCCCTGGCCGCGCTTGTGTCGGGAATCTATTCGGCTCAGGTCGCCGCGCGACCCGAACTCGCCGCGCAACCCTGGATCGGCCTCGTCGCCGCGCGCGTCGCATGGAAGGAATTCGTCCCAGAGCAAACACCACCGCTGCCGCAGGTCGCCGCTGACGTTTGTGCGATCGCGCTTGGCGCCGGCGAGATGCTGTTGGAACGATGCCACCAGCATGCCACCGGCCGCGTCCAATTTCCCGGCCTTTTCAAGGACGAGGATGGCCACGACGGCATCATCAAGTTCGGCTCCGTCAAGAAATTGCTCAGCGAAATGGAAGCCCAGGTCTACCGGCTCGAAGCGCTGCTCCCGTACGCCGACAAGGAGCCCGCACTGGTCAAACTCCTCGCTTCCGAAGCCTTCGGGCCTGATCCCGGCAGCCTCACGTACAATGCCGGCCAAATCTTCGGCGGCACCGCCTACAGCGAAGACGACGTGCTCTCCAAATTCTACCGCGACAGTGTCAGTTTCGCCTACCTGCTCTACAACAACGAAGAACTCCGCCGCCAAATCGGTCCCGATGTCGACACCAAACTCGCCACGTTCGCGCGATCCGTCAGTCGTTCCCTCCCAATCACGAGCGAACTCAACGCCGAACTCGCCAGTATGTTTACGGGATCAACTCCCCCGCTCCGTCCAACAGGCCTCGGCGCGTCAATCATCGAACACGGCTACATCGAAGCCCCGCTCCAGCGCCCGCCAGCGTTCAACTACCGCGAAGCACTCGACACGAACCAGGACTATGACTACGGCGATTTCCTCGTAAAACCGTTCGATGCCAACTCCTGGCGGTTCACGCCCGAGATGCTCCACGCCGACGCCGAGCTTCACGCCTATTTCGAGAAGCTCCACAAATACTTTACGGAAAAATTTTGGAATCAGCGTTTCGACGGACTCCCCTACTACCGTCTCGTCGAAAAACTCCACATGGTCCCGCTCGCCGACGTCCGCGATATGATCGCGCAGGGTTTCACCCGCATGTACATCCCGAAGGAATTCGGCGGCGAAGGCCTGCTCAAGGCTCACTACTACATCCTTTGCCCGCTCTCCATGCGCTACGCCGATCCATCCTACGCGCTGACCATCATGGCCCATTCCAGCATCGGCACCACACCGATCCTCCTCGGCCTGAATCAGGATCTGCCTCGCGCCAAAGCCGATCTGCAAGAGTTTCTGTCCAACGCGTCGCTGGTCTCCGACCTGAAATCCGAAATCGCGCGCATCCTTCGCATGCTCGAATCCCCCGAAGCGCTGAAGGTAAAGAAAGTCTTCACCGCGCTCGGCGAAAAGGTAAAGACCGACATCGGCCGGAAACCCATGCTCCGCGCCATCGCCAGCGATTTCCTCGCGCACTTCATGGACGCCGGCCGCGCCGGCCTGCGCACCGATCTCGTCGCGTTCAAGAGCGAACTGCAACAATCTCTCGATACACTCGATTCGCTTCTCCCGCGCGCCCAGGCCGTCATCGCCGAACTCGACCGCCGCGCCGAGGCCCACAAACTGTTCCTGCGCCTGATTTCCGCCGGTCAAATCAGCGCTTTCGCGCTGACTGAGCCCAGCGCCGGCAGCGATTCCGGCGGCATCCAAACCCGCGCCGAGCTGAAAAAGATCGAAGTCCTCACCGACCCCGACGGCGTGAAGTATTTCATGCTCGGCAACAACCGCAAAAACATCCTCGACGCCGCCACCATCGATCCCTCGAAGATCGATTACAGCGAGTACGACTACAAGACCGACGACTCGACGAAGTTTCGTTATTACCAGCACAACGGCAAACGCATCCCGATCCACGACATCGGGCAAATCCGCCGCGAAACTGTAGGCCGCCTGCCCTCAGGCGGCGAAGACGTTCGTGAGTTCTACGAGTACTACGAACTCAACGGCGCGAAAATGTGGATCACCAACGGCCATGTCGCGGGCGTGTTCTGCCTCTACGCGCGCACCAAGGAAGGCCCAACCGGTTTCATGGTCGATCGTCATGCCGAGGGGCTCGTCGTCGGCAAGGACGAGGAGAAAATGGGCCAGCGCGGTTCGCCAACCAACGAACTCGGCCTCACCAGCGTCCGCGTCCCGCGCGAAAACATCATCGGTATCGAAGGCCGCGGCCAGGTCAACGCGCTGGAAACCCTCAACGTTGGCCGCCTCGGGCTCTGCGTCAGTGCCGTTTCAATGATGGCGAAGATCGTCGAGCAAACCCGCGCGTTCATCCTCGACCGCAAGCTCGATAAAGAGGAATGGGTGTTGGAAATCCTCGGCGGCATGGCCACCGAACTTTACGCCACCGAGTCGCTCGCCTACGAACTCATCGGCCGCGCCGACCATCACGGCACGAAATCCGTCCGCACCGAGTCGGCCATCGGCAAGTATTACGCCAGCGAGGCGCTGCATCGCACCATCCGCGCCGCCGAGAAAATCATGGGCATCGAAGCCTGCACCCAGATGCACGAGTTGGAGAAACACCGCCGCGACGCCCGCGTCCTCAACATTTACGAAGGCACCAACGAAGTCCAACGTTTCCTGATTCTCCGCGATCTGGTGGATCACGTGCTGCCGCAATGGAAAACCGGCGAGACAGCCCTACTTGCCGGTGCTTTCAAGGGTGAGTTTTCCAAGCGATTTGCCGATCCCAAGAATCTTTTCATTCTCGGGCGGCTTGCCGATGCGAAGAATCTTCTCGTTCGCGCGGTTAGTCGAGCCGTGGACGCCTTTGGCGCGCAGGTATGGCAGAATGCCAACTTCCAGCCGACCATGTTCAAGCTAGCGGAGATTGCGGGTTACATCAAAGTCATGGATTCCTCCGCATGGAGAACAAACTGGTTGGATGTCAATGTCCGCGATGAGATTGATCGTCAACGAGTTCTTCCTTTTATTGCGTTCAAAGCCTACGCCGAACGTGCATGGCGAGAGATTGAGCGCCTTTACGACGAATTCGAGCGCGACCTCACATTGCTCAAACAAGGCCTCTACCCGCCCGACATCCGTGTCGCGCAACTGGCGCTGCAAGCCGAAGAAGGCCGCGAACCCGAACCCCGCGCTCGTCCCGCTCATCGTGTCACGCATCCATTGCATGTGCTGGTCGTATTGAACATTGCGCCGGTTCTCTCGGCACGTGCGCGCGTCGTGAACGGTGAATTGTTGGAAACGCACTTCGACATCGATGCCACCAGTCGCACGGCACTCCAACACGCCATCGAACTGAAAAGCGCCTCCGAGGACGTTTCCATCACCGCCATCGCCGTCGCGCCAAACTACGCAGCCGATTCGTTGCACTGCGCCCTCGCGCTCGGCGCTGACAACGCCGCGTTGATCAAAACCGACGACCTCCTCGACAACCCGCACGATGCCGCGCGCCTCATCGCCGATCTTGCCGGACAAAAGCAATTGCCCTGCGACATCGTGCTCTGCGGCGACGCGGTTCTCGCCGCCGTGCTCGCGGGCAATCTCGGCCTCGCGCATTTTTCCAACGTCAAGGGATTCGTCGTCACCGGCGAAAGAATCGCCGTCACCCTTCAAAAGCCTGACGTGTCCATCACCACCGACGGCCCCGTGGCGCTTGCCATGGCCGATAGTGCCATCGATCTGGATTTTACAATCGATGACTATTTCTCTGCGCTGCAAAAACCGTTGGAAGTCATCGACGCGGCGCAACTGGCTACCGGACCGCGGTTCACCGTGACGTATCGATTGCCGGAGAAACCGGCACCCCAGGAAGAACTGGAAACTACGCCCGAGGCTGTTGCCGCCTTGGTGCGCAAAATCGCCGGGGTCGAAACCGCCACGCAGGGCAGCGGAACGTTCACCGGCAACATCGAGTCCGCCGACAAACAGATGTTGCCGGGACGTAACACCGCCGCCTTTATCGCCACACCGGACAAACTCGATGGCATCGAAACCGCCGCCGCTTGTGCCGCCGCCTTGTCGCTGCCATTCCACGTGATGGTTCTGGGGAATTTCAACGAAGCCTCCATTCGTTCCACTGCCGCGCGAGTGAATTCCGACTCCATTTACTTCGCCAGTTCTGAACATCTCCAAAATTCAACACCGTCTGCCTTGCTGGCGGCGCTCCAGACAATCTGGAAAGACCTGTTGCCTGCCGTGCTCGCATCGGGCACATGGGCCAATGAACTCCTTGCGCAATTCGCCCGCACGTTCCCGCGCGTGCAGGCCCGCTACAATGTCGTCGAGGTCGTCTCCCGCAACGGCAGCGTCGATCTCGTCACCCCGGCGTTCGGCGGCAAGGTCCAGCGCGTGGCACCCATCGAACAAATCGCCGAGCATCCGCTGGTCATGACCGTGGCCGGTGGAGCGGAAACCGCCAGGCGGAAAATAGAAAGCGAAAGACACGTGCACCTCGCGCCGCTCGAATTTGAATACGACGACGCCACCGACGAACTGGCCCGCGTGTTGCGAGCGGCGACCGAAGACAGCGGCGTGAAATCCATCGCCGATGCCGAGTTCATCATCGACGTCGGTTACGCCCTGCGCAATCGGGAGAATTTCGATCTCGTCATCCTGCCGCTGAAGAAACGGCTTGAGGAAATCGGCGTGAAAAACGTCATGCTCGGCGGGACCCGCAAGGTCGTCGAGGAACTGAAGCTGCTCACGTCCGAACAACAGATCGGCCAGACCGGCACCGCTGTGAACCCGAAGCTCATCATCTCCATCGGCGTCAGCGGCGCGCCGCAGCACATTGATTACATCGGCGAGCGCGCGACGATCATCGCCTTCAACAAGGACGCCGACGCGCCCCTCATGACCCTCAACAAGCGCCGCGCCCGCCCCAAAGTCGTGCCAATTGCGGGTGATTTGTTCGAGACGGTGCCGAGATTTACCGCGGCGCTGAAGGCGTAAGGTAAACTACTGATTGAACTTGGTGCTGTCGCCGCTTGCACTTCTTCGTCTTCCACGGCGCACCACAAGCCAGAACGCGACACCAATCCCACCCCAGATGACCAAAGCGCCGCTCCAGAAACCAAGTGAAGAATTCTCTGGAAACTGCATGGACACCGCGACTGCGATAGCGAGGACACCTAAAGCAATTAGTTGGATTGCAACTATCCTGCGAAGAGGTGGGGAGGGAAATTTTTGCTGAAGCCGCTTCCTCAACAAAAGCGTTAGCACTGTGCCGATTATCACAAGGAGATTGCCCAATAGGGATAGCCTCGGGAAATAAACCACCATCAACAGGCCCACCAATGCCACGAGAAGACAAATAATTCGCCTCAGACCCATGAAGCGGAGCAATTCACCAATTTTCGCATATGCCTCCTTGCTACTTCTCCGCGCTTGACTCGAGCAACTGCCAGAATTTCGGGTTGTCCTGAAGAAGTTGGTCCTCGGAAATGGGCAGTTTGCTGCGGAAGAAGAAATCCTTGAGCGAATTCTTGCTGAGCAAACAGCGGACGCTGATGATGTCGCCGCTCCGCTCGAAGTAGATGCGGTAATCCTTCACCCGATACCGGTAGATTTTCTTGCCCCCGCGCATGAGCTGACCAAACTTCTCGTCATCCTTCTCGAAATCCTGCGGGAACAACTGAAAGCCGTCGATGATTTCGAGCTGTAGCTTGCGCGGCAACGCCGCCAGTTCCTTGGCGCTCACGGGATTGAAGATGATCTGCAGCATGGGGCAAGGATAGCGGAAGCTCACCGCTCCGCAAGACAAGATTTGGCCACGTCGGGATGATCCGTAATGAGGCCGTCCACACCCCAATCCGCCAGCTTTTTCATCTCGGCTTTGCGGTTGACCGTCCACACGAACAGTTTCCAACCGCGCCGGTGAATCCGCCGCACGACCCGCGGAGAACGGACGAGCCGCCGTCTCAGCGCAATGCCCTCGATGCCGACCGCCTTGAGCCGCGCCAGCGCCAATGACAGCCGTCGCGCCGCCAATCCACACCGCCGAATCCTTGGGTTCACCGCGGCGATCTCTTTCATCCGCCGGATCGACAACGAAAACACCATCACTTCGTTTTCCATGCGCGTCCCGCCAATTACCGCCGCCACCTTCAGCAGATCGGCCCGCTTGATCTCGATGAGCACGCGCCCTCTCCCGCGGCACATCTGCAACACCTGGCGCAACGTCGGCACCTGTGGGTTCAGCCGGCGGATTTCCGCCAGGGTCCTGTCACGCACCCGGCCGCGCGCGCCGCAAATCCGGTTGAGCCGATAATCATGAAACACGATCAACTCGCCGTCGCGCGTCTCCTGCACGTCGATCTCCACCCAATCGACTCCCAATTCCAGCGCGGCGCGCACCGAAGCCAGCGTGTTCTCCGGGTACCGGCCGCTAAAGCCCCGATGGGCGATGATCAAGGGTCGCGTCGTCAAGGAAGCTTGCGTTTCCGTTCTTCGACGTAGCGCTCGAACTGCGCGCGCGCCTCGTCGTCATTCCAGCCCATTAACGGCGCCATCACCTTCGCCACTTGCGACGCGACTTCCGACCCGCCCGCCCAGCTCAAGGCCAGAGGCGTCCGACGCCGCATGACGTCTTCCAAGGTCACGACCATCTCCTGCTGGCACGCGTGGACAATATCGCTCGCGTAAACTTCCGGCGCGCCCGATATTTTCTCTCCGCCGGCAACGGGCCGGCGGTTGGGCAGGATGACCTCCGCGGTGCGGCACGGCGGGGCTCGCACGCCCAGAAGGCCGTAAGCGGCGTCGACGGTTTGTTCCGCGATCAGCCGGTGCGTGGTGTACTTGCCGCCGATAATGTTGAGAAGATTTCGCCCGGTCCGCACCACCCGGTGCTCGCGGGAACGGGCCGACGGCGACGGAATCGTCGACAAGGCCACTGACCGAACGCCGACCGTCGTGGCAATCACGTCCGACTCGGAGAGCGCCGCGCCGGGAAGAAGCGCCCGCGCTTCCTTCAGCAAATAATCGACTTCGGCCTGCTCGACGCGCGCCTGGCCGGGATCGCCATCAAAATTGGTGTCGGTCGTGCCCAGCAGGGAGCAGTCACCCCACGGAATGACAAACAGGATGCGATGATCGCTCCGCGCCTCAAACACGATGGCATGTTGCCGCGTGAGCCGCGGCATGACCAGATGGATGCCCTTGGCCGGGCTGAGGCGCGCCGCACGGGCATCGAACGGGGTCAGCGCGCACACCTGTTCCACCCAGGGTCCCGCCGCGTTGATGAACACACGAGCGGAGATTTCAAAGGTGCAGGAGCCCACCTCATCGCGCACGCGCGCCGCGACGATCCGGTCTTCCCGGGTGACGAAGCCGGTCAGCTTGCAATAATTGATGCACGACGCCCCGAGTTCGGCGGCGTGGAGGATTTGGTCGATGCAAAGGCGCGCATCGTCTTCCTGGCAATCGTAAAACGCGACGGCGCCGCGCAGGCCCTGGCGCGACAGCGAAGGTTCGTTCATCAGGGTCCGCTCGACGGAAACTGTTCGGTGTGTGGCGACATTCCGGCGAAGGGCCAGCCAATCATACAGGCTCATGCCGAGCCGGAGCTTTGTCAGCGAGATATGTCCGCCCTGGTAGATGGGGAACAGAAACGGCAGTGGTCGCACGAGGTGAGGAGCGGTTCGCTGGAGAATGTGTCGTTCCCGGCACGCCTCGAAAACGAGACGGAAATCACGCTGTTGCAGGTAGCGGAAGCCGCCATGGATCAGTTTGGAGGAGCAACTGGAGGTACCACTGGCGAAGTCCGACTTCTCGATGAGCGCCACGCGCAGACCCCGAAGGGCCGCGTCGCGCGCCACGCCGGCTCCAAAGATGCCGCCGCCGATGACCAACAGGTCAAAATACTGACCAGATAGGGCCAATAGATCGCGATTCATTCCCAAGTACTTGAAATATAGCAGCTAACAATGGTCTTGTCTTGACTAAAACTGGCTTGCTTCTTGCAGAGAAACCATGTGTCATGATTGTCTCTCGCTCCAGTCGTGTCCCGCGGAAAAAGCTCCTGCTTGCCACCGGGGACGCCATTTGCAGCGCCCTGGCGATGGTCGCGGCGGTCATGCTCCGCCTGGGCTGGGACGGTGGCCTGGAGTACCTGCACAACCGCCAAACGGCCATCTTGATTTCGTGGGGAGTATTTATTCTCGCGTTTTACATCGGCGGCCTCTACGAATCGGAACGCCTCCAAAGCGTCGGCAAAACTATCGCGGCGGCGGTCATTTCGGTCTCACTCGGCTCCATGCTGATCACGGGGTTCTTCTACGCGGCACTGTCAATCGAGATTGGCCGCGGTATTTTCCTCGGGTTCGCCGCGTTCGTGTTTGTGGCGATCGTGTCGATGCGGATGCTGTACATGGCCGCCAGCCGGCGCGGGTTCATGGCCCAACGATGTTTGATCATCGGCACCACCAACGTGGCCCGCAAGGCCATCGAGTTGATCGGCCAGCATGCCCACGCCAACCTTCGCATCCTCGGCCTGATCCATTGTGGCACGGACCGGGACCGCGTGGGCAGGTTTCTGGACGAGTATCCCGTGCTCGGAACGCTCGACACCCTCGAGAGGTTCGTGGATTTGTACGACGTCGAACGCCTGGTGCTGGCGGCGGGCCAGGAGGCGGAACCGGTGCTGCTGCGGCAGTTGCGCTCGTTTCGCTATCGCGGCATCGAGTTGGTGGATTTCGTCGCGTTGAGCGAAGAGCTGGCCCAGGAAATCCCGCTCGACCACATTAATGACGAGTGGTTGTTCATGGCGTCGATGAACAATTCACGCATCCACATCCGCCGCCTCAAACGCCTGACCGACGTCATCGTTTCCTCCATCGTCTTGCTGCTCACCGCGCCCCTGGCCGCCGTGGCCGCCGTCCTCGTCAAGCTGGATTCGCCCGGACCGATCCTGTTCAAGCAGGAGCGACTCGGCCGCGAAAGCGTCCCGTTCACGTTGTTCAAGTTCCGCACGATGCGTGTGGACGCCGAGAGTGAGACCGGCCCGATCTGGGCCGCCGAGAATGATTCGCGCGTCACGCGTGTCGGCAGGTGGCTCCGGAAATTCCGTATCGATGAGATTCCACAGCTCCTCAACGTGTTGGGCGGGGATATGAGCCTGGTCGGTCCGCGTCCCGAACGGGAGATTTTCATCCGCAAGCTGTCGGAGAAGATTCCGTTCTACGCCGAGCGGTTGCTCGTGCCGCCCGGTATCTCGGGCTGGGCGCAGGTGATGTATCCCTATGCCGCCAGCATCGAGGAATCCCGGCGGAAACTGCAGTTCGACCTGTATTACATCAAGCACATGTCGTTCTTTCTCGACATGTACGTCCTGTTGAAAACACTTAAGACGATCCTGTTTGGACGAGAGCGCACCCCGGTGACGAAGCCCGTCCAGTTGAAGCCGCGCCACACCGAGGTCAAGACCGACACCCTGATCTTCAATCCGCCGGCTGCCCCGGCCAAAGTCGAGCCCAGGTCCGAAGAGGCGGAGCATCCCCCACGCACCCAGCACGCCGGCTGACAGCCGCCGTCCCTCCGTCTCCGGCGACACGATGTTCCCCGCCCACGACCGCACCGCCTGGCCGAGACCGCCCGCGAGGATGGGACGGAATGCTCGTTTGTTGAGTACAACCGCCGCGCATTGTTAGGCGGGATGCCCGAGTCAGACGAGACAGAATAAGCAGTGGGACAACCAAAGGAGTGCGATTGCAAGCCGTTCGCGCAAGAGCTACACGGGTTAGCGACACACAGCTAGGGCGAGCTAATCTTCCGAGAAGTAATCTGAATCCAAGCGCTTGATCTCGTAGTGTCCAGCCTTTGTCACGCCAACGTTGTGCTCGAACATCAGCGCCGCAAGTCGCGGCCCATCAACCAATGTTATGTGCGCCTCGATTGATGTGGCAAAGTCAATGGCCTCTCTCGTGAATGTCGACGTGGTAATCATCACGCCTTTCTTAGCGCGGCGCCCCTGCAGCGCTCCAGCAAATCTCTGGACTTCTGGGCGACCAACAGACCCTTGCCATCTCTTGGCTTGGATGTAGATGACGTCCAAACCCAAGCGGTCTTCGTTGATAATGCCATCAATTCCTTCATCACCAACCCGTCCAATTGCCTGACCCGCGTCTTCGCGGCTGCCGCCATACCCCATGCGCACCAGCAAATCAATCACAAGTCTTTCGAAGAAGGCGGGAGAACAGCGCAGAATCTCATCCAGAATCTGTTTCTCAACCTCAGAACGTAGTGTGCGGTATCCGGATGCAAGCATGTCGTCCGGTGTGCCCTCACTACGTACGCTCCGTTCAAGTTCGTCCGAATCATGAGCATGGTTTTGTCTTTGGCCCGGCTCTTGAGCCCGACGGCGTCCCCTAAACTCGCGAAATTCAGGAAATCGAAGCAGGAGTTCAACGTCTACGCGCTTAGGCTTCTCTCCAAGAACGTCTAGCCCCCGTTGTGTAATCCTAAAAAAACCGCGGCGTGGCCTTTCGAGAAGGCCGGCATTCGTGAGGTATGTTACGGCCCAACCGACTCGATTGTCGAAAAGTAACTGACTGCCGCTCGGCTGTAATTGCGCCCTTTCCTCCGGAGTAAGCCGAAACTCTAAGCTCAAATGCTCAACCGCGTCTCGAAATTTATGCTCATTTCCATCAGCGGCCAGTCGCAAAAGCGGGAGCATCGTAGATTCGTAATCAGGAACCGCCATATCTCTCGAGCCTTTCGAATGCGAAACTGTCGGGAGTCTAGGCCGACAAATAACGTTAGGCAAGCTCAAGGTAGCGGCGTGACGCGGCGCGATACTGGAACGGCGGCAGGCGGCCCACCTTCGCCAAGGCTACGGCGGGCAGGGCCGCTTGCCCTAGACGCATTCGCGTCGATCTGCGTCCATTCGCGGTGAGGCTTAAGCCTCCCAACAACGCTCGCTATTTGCCCGTGGGGCTGACGACCACGATCATGAAGGTGCCGGGCTTGGCTGGAGGTCGCCGTTGGCCTTCGACCGGGGGACCGAATTCCGCCGTGGGAAGATAGATCGTATGCGTCGTCGGATCGACGTCCATGGTTCGCGCGCCGCGCGGCGTCGGAACGGTCTGGACGATCTCGAATTTGCCCGGCGCGGTCTCGCGGGCTACAGCGAGCGTGCCGTCGCCGCAACTGGCAAAGGCGTCGCCATCGAATCGCGTGGCGTCGACGCCGGCGCCAATCGGGAGATCGGCGAGAACTTTGCCGTCATCGGCGCTCATGACGATCAGCTTCTGCGGTTTTCGGCAACCGACGAACAGCCGGCGATGGGCGCGGTCCATTGACATGCCAACCGGCGAACCGCCGGGGCTGACGGGCCATTTGTTGATGACTTTCATCGTCTTGGTGTCCACCACCGCGATCTGGTCCTTGTCCTCGAGATTGATGAACGCCTTGCCCTGGCCGTCGGCGGCGAGAAACTCGGGCTTGCCGCCAAGGTCAACCGCCGCGTCGGCCTTGCCCGTCTTGACATCCACGTCCGCCGAGATCGGAACCACCACACCGGCGTCCCCGCAGGCCACCAACACCTTGCCACTGGCCGGGTCGTAGATGATGCCATCGGCGTCGTCGGCGGCTTTGACCTTGCCGAGCACCGCGTAGGTCTTCAGGTCGAAAATCGTGACGGAGCCATCCTGGCCGTCGGTGATGAAGCCGCGGCCGGCGCTGGGGACGATGGCCACGCCGTGGTTGCGTTTCTGGCCGGGGATGTCGGCAACGGTCTTGCCGGTGGCGGCATCGAGAACCAGCGTGTGCGACGAGCGCGGCACGTAGAGCAGCTTGTGCTCGGGATCGACGGTCATGTAATCCCAGCCGCCCTCGCCTCCCACGTGGAAAGTCTGCGAGACGTGATACGGGCCGGCGCCGCTCGGCGCGGACGCGGCGGTCTGGGCGCGCACGACCGATGCGGCCATGACTGCCAGTGATAGTGAGAAAAGGGCGTAAGCGATTTTGGTCATGCTCATAAAGCCTCCAATTGGTTTGGTTCCGTCGTTCCCGCGGACGCGGGCCTTGCTGTAGACGCAGTGCATAACAACAAATTGAATTCAGGTCAAATCCAATCATGGCAACAACTTGTCGTTGGACGGCGGCGATCCTTCGGCGACCTATTCCTAGTGGCCGCAAATCACCAGTTGAAAAAGCCGGGCATGGTGCGTATAAGTTCACAGGCACAGATGAAACCGACTGATCTACGCGAGATACTGCACTACGTCCCGCAGTTCCGGGACCGGGTGTTCCTCATTGCCATCGACGGCGCGGTGGTGGCCGACGAGAACTTTGGCAACCTGCTGCTCGACATTGCGGTGTTGCGCAGCCTGAATATCCGCATCGTGATCGTCCACGGCGCCGGCCATCAGATCAAGGCGTTGGCGGAACAGCTTCACGAACCGATCTCCAATCACGACGGGACCGGTGTGACGGATGCGGCGACGCTGGGCATTGCCATCACGGCGGCCACCAATGTCACGCACGAGATTCTCGAAGGCCTCAAGCTGAACGACATTCGCGGCGCCCAGACCAACGGGATCGAAGCCGTGCCGCTGGGTATCATCAAGGGCGTCGACCACCAGCACACGGGCAAGGTGCATCAGGTGGACACGGACATGTTGCGCACGCTGCTCGACAAGGGGATTGCCCCGGTCATTCCTCCGCTCGGATTCGACAGCAATGGCCACAGCTACCGGCTGAACTCGGACGCGGTCGCGGTCGAAGTGGCCCGCGAACTCGGCGCGGTCAAGCTGATGTTTGTCGGCACCGCGACCGGCCTGGAGGTTGACGGCAAGGTCGTGTCCCAGATGTCGGTCAAGGAACTGGAATCCGCGCTGAAGAATTCCGCGGACAAGCTTGCGCCGGGAATGCTGTCCAAGGCGCAGCACGCGCTGCGGGCCTGCCAGGGCGGCGTCCCACGGGTCCACATCATCAACGGTCAGGTCGACGAAGGCCTGCTGGCCGAGGTGTTCTTCAACGAGGGCATCGGCACGCTGATTTACGCGGACGAGTATCAGGCGATCCGCAAAGCGATGCGCAAAGACATCCGTCACATCATGGCGCTGATCAAACCGTCGATCCAGGAAGAGCAACTGGTTCGGCGCACCCGTGGCAGCATCGACAAACACATTGGCGAGTATTTTGTGTTCGAGATCGACAACAACATCGTCGGCTTGATCGCGCTCCACTCACACCCGGAGCAGAAGATGGCCGAACTCGCGAGCCTGGCCGTGAGCCCCGCACATGAAAATCGGGGGATCGGCACCAAGCTGGCGTTGTACGTCGAGAACCTTGCGCGCGAACAGGGTGCGGAACGGATCTTCTGCTTGTCGACCCAGACGTTCACGTTTTTCCAGCACAAATTGGGTTACGCCGAGGGGACACCCGAAGACCTGCCGGCGGCGCGTCGCGAGAAATACGAGCACAGTGGCCGCAATTCAAAGGTGTTGGTGAAAAGTTTGACCGCGACACCGGGGTTGCCGGCCCCGACGCCGCGAGACCCCGCGCTGACACCCGTGGCGAACTAATCGTTACTGGCCAAATGAAACGCGCGTCCGACCGCCGCTGGGGACGCTGGCGCCGATGATCGCCGGCTGGGTCAGGTCGTCTGGCGCCGGCGCGCG
>Ga0116126_1000401_pt1 | contig 33152 bp, 30 predicted proteins | sample June2015DPH_16_5_FD_89730 | JGI IMG/M metagenome (GOLD analysis project Ga0116126, IMG submission 89730) | Peatland microbial communities from SPRUCE experiment site at the Marcell Experimental Forest, Minnesota, USA - June2015DPH_16_40 | ecosystem: Environmental > Terrestrial > Soil > Wetlands...
GTCTGAGAAACAACAGCAGCAGAAGACCCAGGAGCAAGCCAAGGGGCAACAGAAGCAACAGCAGGAACAGGTAAAGTCTGAGAAACAACAGCAGCAGAAGACCCAGGAGCAAGCCAAGGGGCAGCAGAAGCAACAGCAGGAACAGGTGAAGTCCGAGAAACAACAGCAGCAGAAGACCCAGGAGCAAGCCAAGGGACAGCAGAAGCAGCAGCAACAAGAGGCGAAGTCCAACAAACAGCAGCAGCAGCAGACGGCTTCTTCACATGGTGGTCCCCAGCGCACACAGAAGGCCATGGCCACTCAACGCTCTCAGCCGGCGCTTCGCCTCAGTGAGCGGGGCAGCGGCCGCATCCCCGACGATCGTTTCCGCTCCCACTTTGGCCGTGAGCACCACTTCCACATGGGCAACCCAGTTATGGTCGGCGGGTATTCTCGCTTCCAGTACGGCGGCTTTTGGTTTGGATTCGTTGATCCGTGGCCGGTTGGCTGGTACTACACCGACGACTTCTACATCGATTACGTGGATGGCGGCTATTATATGTACAATCCGTACTATCCCGGCGCTCGCTTTGCCATCACCGTCGTGCTCTAGCAAGTGATCCGGCTCGTTGCTTGAATACAACCCAGCCCGGCGCGCCATTCTGCTATGCAGTAAGAATGCCGCCGGGGCAGGGAACTTGAATTTCGTTGGATGCATTCGCTTGCAAAGGAGCAAACCATGCTTGGAACTATCTTGATCGTCTTTTTGGTCCTGGCACTCTTCGGAGCATTGCCGCGCTGGCCTCACAGCCGCGACTGGGGCTATTTCCCGACAGGGGGCGTAGGTCTCGTGCTCCTCATTGTTGTCATTCTCGTGCTTCTCGGACGCCTTTGAACCTTGTCCCGGCGGGGCAGAGCTGTTGTCGCTCCCTCTCGCCGGCAAAGTCCCGTTGGTCCGGGGTGACCCCGCCTCACGCAGCTCGAAGCTATCGGCTGCGTGTCGCGGCCTAACCCCATAAGGAAGCAAGAAAACTTGTCTTTGAACTCAGAAAACCGGATTAAGTCGCGGCCCCCTCAAGGCGCCGCTTCCCATGGCTGGGCCCGATGGCCTATTCGCGCGGTGGCTATCTTTCTCGTTATGCTCCTGTGCACCGGTGGTTCCTTTGCGTACTCCGTGCTCACCCACGAGGAAATCGTGGACTTGGTGTGGACCACGGATCTCCGCCCGCTTCTCCTCAAGCGATTTCCATCTCTCACGGAGGACCAGCTCAAGGAGGCACACTCCTACGCGTACGGCGGCGCGGTCATCCAGGACCTCGGCTACTATCCCTTTGGCAGCGTGGAATTCAGCAATTTGCTGCACTACGTTCGCAGCGGTGATTTCGTCCGGGAGCTGCTCCTGCGGAGTCAGGATGCGAACGAGTACGCCTTCGCCCTGGGCGCTCTTGCGCACTATGCTTCCGACATCTCCGGCCATCCAGCCGTAAACGAGTCCGTCTCCCTCCAATATCCCAAGCTGCGCGCGAAGTACGGCAATTCCGTCAAGTATGCGGAAAATCATACCGCGCACCTCAAGACGGAGTTCGGATTCGACATGGTGCAAGTGGCGAAGAACCGTTATGCGTCGCAGCAGTATCACGATTTCATCGGATTCCAGGTCTCCAAGCCTCTTCTCGAGCGCGCTTTCCCCATCGTTTACGGGCTGCCATTGAATGACGTCCTGACGCATGAGGATCTTGCCATCGGTTCCTATCGCTTTGCCGTCAGCCGCATGATCCCCCAAATGACCCAGATCGCGCTGCGCACCCACGAGAAAGACATGATGAAGGAGTCGCCCGATTTCGCGAAAAAGAAGTTTCTCTATCGCCTGTCGCGCTCCGATTATGAAAAGGAGTGGGGCAAGGACTACACCAAGCCCGGTTTCGGCACCCGCTTTTGGGCCGTGCTCTTGCGATACTTGCCCAAGATCGGCCCTTTCAAGGCGCTGGCCTTCAACAATCCCACCGCCCAGACGGAGGACCTGTACTTCAAAAGCATCAATACCACCGTCGATCAGTACCGCATTTATCTCCAGCAGGTTCGCGCCGGCTCATTCGTACTTGTCAACTCTGATCTTGACACGGGCAAGGAAACCAAGGCCGCCGAGTACTCCTTGACCGACGAAACCTATGCAAAGCTGTTAGACGAACTGGCGCAGCGTAAATTCGATTTAACTTCTCCCGACCTCCGCGACAATATCCTCAACTTCTATTCGGACCTCTCTCTTCCTCTCGCAACCAAAAAGGACTCCGCTCGCTGGCAAACCCTGTTGTCCTCTCTTGACCAGTTGAAGCTTGCCACCCCAGCTCCCACTCTCGCTGCCACCCCCGCAAACTGACGCCGAACGTGGCTCTGCGGCTCATCCACACCAATCGCCATCCACGGGGCTGAGTTTGCGTGAAGTAGCGTGCCTGCAAGTAAATCCAAATGTGTGCTCAAGTGAACAGACCTGCAGTTGCAAGCGTCTTACTATGGCTCATCCGGGAAATATCCAAATCCATCTCCTGGTGCGGCACAAGCGCTCTAATTAACGGCCCCTTGTGAGATTGGAACGGCAATGCTGTGGACAATTCTCGTCGTGTTGTTTGCCCTTTGGCTTCTTGGTGTGGTCACTTCCTACACCTTCGGCGGATTCATTCACGTCCTCCTGCTCGTGGCTCTCGCCATGCTTGTCATTAACCTGCTTCAGGGTCGAAGGCGCATCGTTTAGTTTAGAAAGCGGACACTATGAAACCCATTCTTGCGGTTGGAATTCTCTTGATTGTTCTGGGCGGCCTGGCCCTCGCCTACCAGGGTTTCACCTACACCCATCGGGAAAAAGTTCTTGATGTCGGCCCGATCCACGCCACTGCGGATAAACAGGACCATGTTTCCATTCCCCCCATACTCGGTGGCCTGGCGTTGGTGGGGGGAGTCGTCTTGCTCTTTCTCGGCGCAAAAAAAAGTTCTTAGCCCGGAATCCCTAAATTATCCCGCCGGAGAGTCGGGTAACGCATAACCCTCTCCTGATGTAAACGCGTTGAAAGTTCTTCAGCCAGAAATCTGTAGCGAAGCAAATGTCTAGAAAAGCAGTATGACCCTGGAGGTCAACGATGAAAAAGTATCTAGTAGCCGCAGCATGTCTTACCCTCGCAGCCGGTGTAGTGTATGCCCAGGATTTGAACAAGGAGCAAAAACGGCTCGAAGAGAGTGGCGTCGTCATGCAGGAAGTCCTCAACATCCCGGACAACATTCCTCACGATCTTTTGGAAAAGGCGGAATGCGTCATCGTGTTCCCGTCCGTCAAGAAACTGGCTTTCGGCGTCGGAGCCGAGTACGGTCGCGGCGCTATGGTTTGCCGGACCGGCGAGCATTTCCGTGGTCCTTGGGGAGCCCCCGCCATGTACGCCTTGGAAGGTGGCAGTTTCGGCTTCCAAATCGGCGGCGAAGCCACCGATTTGATCCTGCTGGTCATGAATGGCAAAGGCATGGATTCGATTCTCAGCAGCAAGGTCAAACTGGGCGGCGATGCTTCCGTTGCCGCTGGACCCGTGGGACGTGATGCTTCCGCCGATACCGACGCTTGGATGCGTGCTGAGATCCTCAGCTACTCGCGTTCCCGCGGTTTGTTTGTCGGCGTTTCCCTCGAAGGCACTACGCTTCGTCCCGACGATGATGCCAGTGCGCTCGTCTATGGCCACGCCATCAAGGCCAAGGAAATCGTAAGAGGCGAAAAGACGGGCGTACCCGCAACCGGCCGTCACTTCGTCGACGTATTGCAGAAGAGTGCGCCTCGCAACGAATCCCAGCGGGGTTCGAATTAGTTAGTTGGGAGTCAGCAGCCTGCCGGGATTTTCTCATCCCGGCAGGCTGCCAATTTTCAGGAAGCAATTCCTCACTCGTGCAACACAACCGTCAGCAATGATTTATTGACCTTGATTTTGCCGTTGTATTCGATGAACCCGAGTTTTCTGAATTTGTTCATGAAGAAATTCACGCGCGATCGCGTCGTTCCCACCATGCTCGCCAGGGTCTCCTGCGAAACCCTCGGCAGCACACGGTCAGGTTGTTCTTGTTGCCCGTAACGCGCCAGCAGCAGGAGCGTCCGCGCCAGGCGCTTTTCGCTGGAGTTGAACAGTTGATCGATCAGGTCCTCTTCCACCCGGATGTTGTGCGCCAGCATATATGCGATGAATTGATCGGATAACTCATGCTCCGCGTGGAGCACACGCAGCAACTCTTCCTTCTGGATAACCAGGAGGGTTGTGGGTGTGACGGCTGTTGTCGTGCCCATCCGTAGCGGCTGGCCCGCCATGCAGCCCTCGCCAAAAAAGTCCGTCGGACCAAACATCGCCACGACCGCTTCCTTGCCGGACCCATTCACCACGGAGAATTTCACGTCGCCCTTCTGGATGTACATGACCGTTTCCGCGGCATCACCCTGGGAGTAGATCGATTCATGTCTTCGATATTCAACAACTTTTCTCGCCACTCCTGCGGTATCCAGGAAAACTTGCGGATCGAAAGAGCCGTTACTTCCATTGTTCTTGAGTTTCCGTGGTTTCATATTCCCCTCGAAACTCCGTCTGGACGCGCACATTCCGCCTCGTAGTCACCCTACCAACAAGAGTTCCGCAAGACTGTACAAAAGTGCACAGCGTGCAGGCTTGACAGTCTTTAAGATGGGACCTTGGACGGCGAGAAAGAGCGATACTGGCCGGGTCTTTGGGCGGGCCGTACGGTATCCGTCATCTCGCCGTCCTGCTCATCCAGAACCTGGAAAACGGCCTTCCACTCAAGCTGAACGAAATTGAGGAATTTGTGAATCCGCTCCGAGGAATCTATCGTGTGTCGCAATTCTCTGGGTTGCTCCTGGGACTGAGCTTCTATTCCTACCACGTACGGGCACTATTGGTTTGCTGGCTATTCTTAAGCCTGCTGTTTGTCCCCTTGGCTCTGGTGATTTTAGGGGGTGTACTGGCAGGTTATGCAGGAAAATATGCGGTCCGTTGGGCGGGCATGGCGATGCGAGTGACATCGATAGTTGCGCTCGGCTCTGGCGAACTTCAACTGGACGCAATCTCGAGCGGCAGAAAGTTAAAGCGACTTGGACCTTCTGGTTCGTAAAGTTGGCCGAACACCGTTCGCCCGTGGTTTCGGCTTGGAGGAATAAAAGGTTGCTTTTGGAATACACGGAACGGAGAGAAAAGAAATGATTACGAACATCACACCGCTACATGACCGCGTCCTCGTACGCAGGCTGGAAGAGAAAGAAACCGCGAAGGGTGGAATCATCATCCCCGATACGGCCAAGGAAAAGCCCCATGAGGGCGAAGTAATCGCCATCGGGGCCGGCAAAATGGAAAAGGGTCATCGTATCCCGCTCGACGTCAAGGTGGGGGACCGAATCTTGTTCGGCAAGTACACCGGAAACGACATCAAGATCGACGATCAGGAATACCTGATCCTCCGCGAAGACGAAATTCTGGTGAAAGTCGGCGGAATTGCCAAGGCAGCAAGCGGCAAGAAGTAGCTGTTCCTATTCGCGCGTTTTGGTTGGAGTGGAAAGTTCGATCACCCAGGAGGGTGAATTCATGGCAAAACAAATTGTAACTGGTGAGAATTCACGTCAGGCGATTTTGCGTGGCGTCAACATTCTGGCTGACGCTGTTAAGATCACGCTCGGCCCGAAGGGACGCAACGCGGTGATCGAGAAGAAGTTTGGTTCACCTATCATCACAAAAGACGGCGTGACGGTGGCAAAGGAGATCGAGCTGCAGGATCCCCTCGAGAACATGGGCGCGCAGATGGTGCGCGAGGTTGCGTCCAAGACTTCGGATGTGGCTGGCGACGGCACCACCACTGCGACTGTGCTGGCCCAGGCAATCTTCCGTGAGGGTGTGCGAACGGTTGCCGCAGGCGCGAGCCCGATGGCGCTCAAGCGCGGCATCGATAAGGCCGTGGAAATTGCCGTGGAAGAGATCAAGAGGCTCTCACGCGAAGTGAAGGGCGACATGATCGCACAGGTGGGGTCCATCAGTGCCAACACCGACAAGCAAGTCGGCAACATCATTGCCGAGGCCATGAAGAAGGTCGGTAAGGACGGCGTGATCACCGTCGAGGAATCCAAAACGATGGAGACCGCCCTTGAAATCGTCGAGGGCATGCAATTTGACCGCGGCTACCTTTCACCATATTTCGTCACCGACCCGGAACGCATGGAATGCATCCTGGAAGACGTACGTATTCTGATCCACGAAAAGAAGATCAGCTCGATGAAGGATCTGCTGCCTCTGCTGGAGCAGACGGCCAAGATGAGCAAACCACTGCTGATCATTGCTGAGGAAGTGGAGGGCGAAGCCTTAGCTACCCTGGTGGTGAACAAGCTGCGCGGCACTTTGCAGGTCGCCGCGGTGAAAGCCCCTGGCTTCGGCGATCGCCGCAAGGCCATGCTCGAGGACATTGCCATTCTCACCGGTGGGAAGGCCATCACCGAGGACCTCGGCATCAAGCTGGAAAACGTGAAGATTGAGGACTTGGGTAGCGCCAAGAAGGTGACCATAGACAAGGACAACACCACGATCATCGCGGGCGCAGGCAAAGCCAGCGAGGTCGAAGGCCGAATCAGGCAACTGCGTTTGCAGATCGAAGAGACTACATCGGACTACGACAAGGAAAAACTTCAGGAGCGCCTGGCCAAACTCGTCGGCGGCGTCGCGATAATCAAAGTGGGTGCCGCGACCGAGACCGAGTTGAAAGAGAAAAAGGCCCGCGTCGAGGACGCCATGCATGCTACTCGCGCGGCAGTCGAGGAAGGCATTGTCCCCGGCGGCGGCACCGTGCTTCTGCGCTGCCTGCCGGCCCTGGAAAAGCTCAAGCTTCACGACGATGAAGCCATCGGAGTGAACATCGTGAAGCGAGCACTTGAAGAACCCTTGCGCCAGATCGCCCAAAACGCGGGGCACGAAGGCGCGTTGGTTGTGGGCCGCGTGCGCGAATCGAAAGACGAAACCTTTGGTTTCAACGCGGAGACCGGTGAGTTCGGCGACCTGGTCAAGGCCGGCGTGATTGATCCAGCGAAGGTCACCCGCCTCGCGCTCCAGAATGCTGCGTCCATCGTCTCGCTGATGTTGACCACGGAAGTTCTGATTGCCGACTATAAGACAGAAGAAAAGACGGCCGCGGCTGGCGCAGGCTACGGCGGCGGCATGGGAGGATCGTACTAATCCCTTCTCCCTTCGATCGCTCTTGTCTTACGCGTTAGCTTGGGCCACGACTTGAGCCCATCGCTGCACTGCATGCTCATTACTGTGCGGAAACAGACGGGCTGGTCACGAAGATAGGAATCGAATGAAGCTGCCCAAAACAATTTCACAAGCAAGAGACCCGGCAGTTGTCGACGTGCTCTACGCGCACGCGGAGATTGCCTTTTCCGTCCCCGAAGAAGTGGTGGGCCTCGATCCGGCGTCCGCGCAGCCGATGGTCGCAGAAAAAGTTGTTCCTCTATGGCCGATCCATCCACGGCCCATGCTGCCAAGCCGGGTCGCCATCATCGGGAATTACCTTCCCCGGCGCTGCGGCATCGCCACGTTTACAACGGATTTGTGCGACGCGATTCACGCGGAATACGAAGCCACGGAGCTGTTGGCCTTGCCCGTCAACGATACGGAAGAAGGCTACAGCTACCCCGCGCGGATACGATTTGAGCTATCGCAGGATGAGTTGGCTTCGTACCGCCAGGCCGCGGATTTCCTCAATTTCAGCAACATTGATCTGGTTTGCGTGCAGCACGAATATGGGATTTTCGGCGGTCCAGCCGGCGCGCATATTCTGGAACTCCTGCGCCGCCTTCAGATGCCGATCGTTACCACCCTTCATACGGTGCTGCGCGAGCCCAATTTCGATCAGCGCATGGTCATGGAGGAAATTGCCGCGCTATCGGACCGCCTGATCGTGATGAGCCGCCAAGCGGCGGAAATCCTGCAGGAAGTATTCCAGGTCCCAAATTCCAAGATTGATTTGATCCCGCATGGCATTCCGGATTTGGCCTTCACGGACCCGCAGTTCTACAAGGAAACCTTTGGAACAGAAGGAAAAGATGTTTTGCTCACATTTGGATTGCTCTCGCCGAACAAGGGCATCGAAAACGTCATCAAAGCCCTGCCGGCTATCCTGTCAAAGCACAGCAACGTCGTTTACATGATTTCCGGTGTCACGCATCCGCATGTCCTCCGGCACGAGGGCGAAAAATACAGGCTGTACCTGCAACAGCTCGCGAAAGATCTCGGCGTGGAAGCCAACGTAATCTTTCGCAATCGTTTCGTGAGCCCGCAAGAATTGGTCGAGGTGATCGGCGCGGCGGACATTTACATCACGCCTTATAAACACAAGGGGCAAGTCGTTTCCGGGACGCTCGCGTATGCCTTAAGCGCGGGAAAGGCGATTATTTCCACCCCGTACTTGCATGCCACGGAATTGCTGGACGAGGGACGCGGCGTACTTGTTCCGTTCGATGATCCTCAGGCCCTGGCCGCGAAAACAATCGAACTGTTGGACAATGGCACCGCGCGCCACGCCATGCGCAAACGCGCCTACCTGTATACACGAGACATGGTCTGGAACCGCGTGGCCCAGCAGTACATGGGCAGCTTCGAGCGTGTTTACAACGAGCGCTTGCGCAATCCCCGCGCCACCTTTTCCGCCCAGAACACCGAAAAGGTTCTTGACCGCCTGCCGGCCGTAAAACTCGATCACTTGCATCGCATGACCGACCACACGGGAATCATTGAGCACGCCGTCTTCGTCGTCCCAAATTACCCGGAAGGTTACACTACCGATGACAACGCGCGCGCGCTCATCGTCGCCATTCTCCTGGAAGAATTTGCCGGCACCACTCCAACCGTCACCCTCGATCTCGCCTCGCGCTATCTTGCTTTTTTGTGGCTGGCTTTCGATCCCACAACCAAGAGGTTCCGAAATTGCCTGAGCTATGAGCGCCAGTGGCAGGAGGCGGAAGGCTCCGAAGACAGCCACGGGCGCGCCTTATGGGGCTTGGGTACCGTGCTTGGCCGTACCAAAGATGCTGGCCTCCGCGGCGCCGCGGGACGTTTGTTTGAGTTGGCCGTACCCGCCGCCGTCGAGTTTAAGAGTCCCCGGGCTTGCGCCTTCGCCCTGCTCGGCCTGCTGGAATATCTGGAATCGTTCCCCGGGGATCGCGCTGCGCTAAATGCCGCGGACGCGCTGGCAAATCGCCTGCTGGATTCCTACCGCGCCCACTCTTCTGCCGACTGGAAATGGTTTGAGGGTGTGCTTGCGTACTCGAACGCTCGCCTGCCGCAGGCGCTCATACGCGCGGGAAGACGCGGCGCCAACGAGGCCATGGTTTCCGCCGGACTGGAAGCGCTGGAATGGCTGGCGACGGTGCAGCGATGCGAAATAAAGGGGCACTTCGTTCCCATCGGGTCTCACGGCTGCTACTCGAAGCAAACGGAGAAGGCTCGCTTCGACCAGCAACCCGTGGAAGCCTGCGCCGCCGTTTCCGCTTTCCTGCAAGCCTATCGCGCAACCGGGAAGAGCCGCTGGCGCAAAGACGCGTGGACCGCTTTCAATTGGTTTCTCGGCGACAACGATTTGCAGGTGGCCCTCTACGATCCCAGCACCGGCGGGTGCCGCGACGGCCTGCATCCCGACCGCGCCAACGAGAATCAGGGCGCGGAATCGACGCTGTCCTTCCTGATGGCGCTTCTGGAAATGCGCAAATTGGAAGAAACGGATACAACCGATAGCAAGCCCTGACCAACGGGCAACCCTTTTTTGCCGGGCCTGTTCCGCCAAAACGGCCTGGCACTCGCTGTCAAATTATTCCTGAGAGAGATAATGAACCAACACCACTCCTTGTTTACCCGGCACCCCGCGAATCCGATCCTGACTGCAAAAGACTGGCCCTATTCCATGAATAGTGTTTTCAATTCTGGCGCGACACTTTTGCCCGACGGCTCCACGCTTCTCCTGTGCCGCGTCGAGGATCGCCGCGGCCTATCGCACTTGTGCGCTGCGCGCTCGGTAAACGGCGTCGATCAGTGGCACATCGATGAAAAGCCCACGCTCTTGCCCGAACCGGAGAAGTTCCCCGAAGAGTTGTGGGGCATTGAGGATCCCCGCATCACCTACATGCCGGAACTCGAGCAATATGCGATCGCCTACACCTCCTATTCCCGCGGCGGCCCGGGGGTATCTCTCGCGCTGACGAAAGACTTCCATGCCTACGAAAAACTTGGCGTCATCATGCCCCCCGACGATAAAGATGCCGCCCTGCTGCCCAGAAGAATCAACGGACGCTGGGCCTTGATTCATCGGCCCATGACACCTCTCGGAGCGCACATCTGGATTTCCTACTCGCCCGACTTGCGGCATTGGGGAAGCCACAAGCTCATGCTGGAATCTCGGCGCGGTGCGTGGTGGGATGCCAACAAGATTGGCATGTCACCGCCGCCCATCGAAACCCCGCGAGGCTGGCTGATGATCTATCACGGTATCCGGAGGACGCCATCAAGTTCCATCTATCGGCTTGGTCTGGCCCTCTTTGATCTTGAGCAGCCCGAAAGTTGTCTGATTCGTGGCGATTCCTGGATGTTCGCCCCAGAGGCGGACTACGAACGACATGGAGATGTTCAGGACGTGGTCTTCCCTTGCGGCTACACCGTGGCGAAGGATGGGGACACCATCAATCTTTACTATGGCGCCGCGGATTCAAGCATCGCCCTGGCACACGGCAGCATACGCGCTCTGTTGACCTGGCTGGATGCGCATGGCCATTCCAAAGAAGCTCACGAACGGCGGCAGCGGCAGAATTAGAGGAGCTATTGGCTAGGCCGCGGAGGGCAATGGAAGGGGCGCACGCAAGCGGCTAGAGCGATGCACCCATAGGATCAGGTAGCCGGTCAGTTTTCGGTTATGCAACTACGCACGAGTTGCAGTGCAGTTAGAGGCTGCCCTCGCCCTCTGGACTAGCCCTGTTTTAGTTTCAGAGTCCGAAACCAAAGAACTGAACACGTCTTATGGGTTGGGCTTTGAGTACTTTCGGATTAGGTGATAGTGCTTGCCATCAAATCGGTAGTCCCGAATATAGATCCCATTAAGGGAACTGGACCTAACACGGATGTCGCGCAAGCCGTGCGACCGAGTGCTTAACACATCAAGGCTCTGCGCCCACTCGCTCAAGACGACCTCAAAAGTAGCCCCAGTTTTGTGCAGAACCCAAAATCCGCCTGTACTCGCGCCGAGAAGGCAGGCCCCGCTCCGCACCTCACCCGGTGGTGTATCAGTAGGTCCGTCCCCTGGTAGAACAATCAGATAAATCCCCTTGGGACCATCTAGGTGGATTTCCGAGGCAAAAAACCAACTGGCGGGGAGTTCTTCCGGTGACAATTCCTCGTTCTCCAAACAGGAACGGACGGATTCGTTTTTGCTCAATGTCTGAAGGGCAGTCTTTGAAAGTTTAATTGGCTGCTGAACAGGAACTGCCTGTGTTTCGATAGCAAATCTCAACTGTTCTTTTCGGTTTGCTTCGGTATTGGTCTGGGCTCCGCACCAACTTTGAAAAAGCATCATCGTCACGATGGAGAGCGTCAGTCTATGGACCTTCAAGCCTCTACCTCATACCCATGACCTGCACATGAATGAGTGGTCTAGCGCGATCGTATCACCGTTCGCTTGGACGATTAACGCTTTTGCTGGAGACTGACCCCCGCCTAGAATCACGAATATTGGTGATGGGCATCACATTTTGATATAGTGGGGGCGTTGGAGGCGGGCTGTATCCCGATGTTAGGGAACGGCACCGGAGGCCGACATGAGTACGATCCCGACTGGGGGCGACGGGAAAGTGACCGTGCCCGATTTGCTGCAGCGCAAGACCGAGGCTGCAGATTCCCCAAACAAGAAGAAGATCACCTGCCTGACGGCATACGACTATCCGACGGCGCGTCTGCTGGACGAGGCTGGGGTGGACGTGGTGCTGGTGGGCGACTCCGTGGCCATGGTGGCCCTGGGGTACGACAGTACGTTGCCGCTCACGCTGGAGGAGGCGCTGCATCACACGAAAGCGGTGCGGCGGGGCGTGCAGCGGGCGCTGGTGGTGGCAGATATGCCTTACGGCTCGTACCACGGCGACCTGAATGAGGCGCTGCGGAACGCCATACGCTTCGTGAAGGAAGCGGGCGCGGAGGCGGTCAAGATTGAGGGCGGCGAGCGACGCCTAGAGCTGATCGCGCGGCTGACGGAGGCGGAGATTCCCGTAATGGGCCATGTTGGGCTGACGCCGCAATCGGTGAACGCTTTGGGCGGCTATCGCGTCCAGGGGAAGACGCCGGGCGCGGCGGAGCAGGTATTGCGGGATGCGCGCGCGGTGGAGGCTGCGGGGGCGTTCGCCATCGTGCTGGAGGCGTTGCCGCGGGAGCTGGCGGCGGAGATCACGCGCAGTGCGCGGATTCCCACGATCGGAATTGGCGCCGGGCCGGATTGCGACGGGCAGATCCTGGTGCTGCACGACATGCTCGGGCTGACGTTCCGGGAGCCGCCGAAATTTGCGCGGCAGTATGCCAACGTGGGAGGGACGATTTTAGAGGCGGTCAAAGAGTATTGCGCGGACGTACAGAGCGGGAGCTTCCCCTCGGATGCGGAGTCGTATCATGCGCCGTCCAGCATGAAAGGACGCAAGACGATTCCGATTGCACGGTGAAGCCTCCGGTGGAACGTGCCGTCAAAGAAAGTGCTGCGGGGCGCAGAGAATCTGCGCCCTTCTTTTTTGGGGAGCGGTGAATGGAAACGATTCGCACCATTGCGTGGATGAAGGAAAAAGCGAAGGAAGCGCGCCTGGAACAGCGCGTGATCGGGTTCGTGCCGACCATGGGGGCGCTGCACGCAGGACACATGGCGCTGGTGGAGCGGGCAAAGAAGGAGTGCTCGCCGGTGTACGCGTCCATATTCTTGAACCCGAAACAGTTTGGGCCGAGGGAGGACTTGTCCAAATATCCGCGGCCGATTGAGGCCGACACGGCGAAGCTGGAAGCCGCAAAGATTGACGGGCTGTTCCTGCCCGATGCGGCGGAGATGTACCCACCCGGGTTTTCGACGTACGTGCAAGTGGAAGGGTTGAGCGAGCGGCTGGAGGGCAAGTCACGCCCGGGCCATTTTCGCGGGGTGACCACCGTTGTGCTGAAGCTGCTGGAGATTGTCCAGCCGCACTTTGCGTATTTTGGGCGCAAGGATGCGCAGCAGGCGCGCATGGTACAGCGAATGGTGCGGGATTTGAATGTGGACACGGAAATCGTTCTGTGCCCGATCGTGCGCGAGGCGGACGGGCTGGCGATGTCCTCGCGGAATGTGTATTTGCATGCGGAGGAGAGGAAAGCGGCGACGGTGCTGTCTCGCGCGCTGCGGGCGGCGGCGCGGGAAATGGGATCCGGCGTGCGCGATGCGCTGCAATTGCAGCAGGCCATGCATAAGGTGCTGGCAGGCGAGCCGCGCGCCAGGGTGGACTACGCGGAGATTGTGGATGCGGAGATGTTTGAGCCGCTGGTGCGCGTGGGACGGCGGAGTTATGCGGTGGTGGCCGTTTTCATAGGAAAGACCCGGTTGATTGACAATTTGCTGATTGAGGCAAAGGGGGAGGAATTGCGGACAGAGTTGTGAAGGGGAAGAGAAGAGGTTGGAAAGTTGAATGTTGAAAGAGACGCGTTCGTGGTATTCAGCCGGAAGAGGAAAAAGATTACACGGAGGTCGCAGAGGACGCAGAGTTCACAGAGAAGAGGGGAGAAGAGAAGCTCAGGGTAAACGGGAGTGACGGGGCTACGCAAAGCAAGGAGGGGTTCATCGCACGAAAGGCGCCCGCCCCAGAAGGCGGCCGCTACAACGGCAAGCCCAAGAAAAGGCCTCAGGCCTGAAGGCCTGAGCTACAGGGCAGAAGCTGGTGGGAACTTTGGAATGAGAATTACGCGGAGAGATGCGAAAGAGTTTCCGCGGCGTGGCCCTTGGCTTTGACTTCGTCCCAGATCTGCTCGATTTTAGCGGTGGGGCCAATCAAAAAGGTGCCGCGGACGATGCCCTTGAAGGAGCGGCCCATGAACTTCTTCATGCGCCATACGCCGTAGGATTCGATCATTTTGTGTGTGGGATCGCCGAGCAGGGGGAAATTGAGCTTCTGCTTGGCCTTGAAATTCTTCAGGGATTTTTCCGGGTCGGCGCTGACGCCGAGGACGACAACATCTTCCTTATCGAATTTGGGTTTGAGGTCGCGAAATTCGCAGGCTTCGATGGTGCAGCCGGGGGTGCTGGCTTTGGGGTAGAAATAGAGCAGGACGCGCTTGCCTTTGAAGTCCTTCAGCGAGACTTCTTTGCCTTCGTCGGATAGCAGAGTGAAATCGGGGGCATTGTCGCCGATCTTGAGCATGGGGTTGTTCTCCTGAAAATATTATGGAGGAAAGCGGGGCAGAGGCAAAGCGGCTGACTTCCCGACCGGGTTGGGGCAGGCGCCGGGCATGGAGAAGAGGTTGAAGAGTTGAAAGAAACGTCTTCGTGGGATTCCGCTGAAAGAGGAGGAAAGATTACACAGAGGTCGCGGAGGACACAGAGTTCGCAGAGAAGAGGGGAGAGGAGAAACCCAAGCGAACCGACCTGAAGGTCGGCCACTACAAAGGCGAACCCAAGAAAACTGCAAACCTAAGAGCACAGTCAGGAGTGACTGTGCTACAGGGAATCAGGAGAGGAGCTTGCGGAGGATGTCGTTTACGGATTGGGGATTGGCCTGGCCTTTGGTGATGCGCATGACCTGGCCAACAAAGAATTTGAAGACGCCTTCATTGCCGGATTTGAACTTGGCAACGTTGTCGGGATTTTTGGCGATGATGTCGCGGGCCGCTTCTTCGATGGACGCATCGCTGACCTGAGCGCCTAATCCTTCGGCGGCAACGATCTCCGCGGCAGAGCGGCCGGATTCAAACATGGTGGCGAAGACCTTCTTTCCGACCGCAGCGGTAATTTTCCCGGATTCGACCAGGGAAACGAGCGCGGCGAGAGAAGCGGGGGCGACGGGGCTTGCTCCAATTTCTTTGCCGGAATCGTGCAGGCGGCGCAGCAATTCGGTTTGCATCCAGTTGGCGGCTGCTTTTCCGGGAGCGCCGGCTTGCACAACGGCTTCAAAGTAGGCGGCAAGGGCCTGCGTACCGGTCAGGACTTCCGCGTCATAGGCGGTGATGCCGAAGGAAGAGACAAAGCGGGCGCGCTTGGCGAAGGGGAGTTCAGGAAGCGTGGAGCGGACTTCGTCGCGCCAGGCGGAGCTGACGTGCACGGGGAGCAGATCCGGCTCAGGAAAATAGCGGTAATCGTGGGCCTTTTCCTTGGAGCGCATGGAATCCGTGCGGCTCTCGTGCTGATTCCAGAGCCGGGTTTCCTGAGAGATGCTCCCACCGGATTCGAGGACCCCGATGTGGCGTTCGATTTCGTATTCGAGGGCTTTGGCGAGGTAGCGGAAGGAGTTGAGATTCTTGACCTCGACCTTGGTGCCGAATTCTTTTGCGCCGCGCGGGCGCACGCTGACATTGGCGTCGCAGCGGAGCGAGCCTTCTTCCATGTTGCAATCGCTTACACCGGTGTAGAGGAGGATTTGGCGAAGCGCGGTGAGGTAAGCGTAGGCCTCGTCGGGAGAGCGCATGTCCGGTTCGGAAACGATTTCGCTGAGGGGCGTACCGCAGCGATTGAGGTCCACGTAAGTTTTGTCCGCGGATTGCGCCAAGCCGTCGTGGAGGGACTTGCCGGCGTCTTCCTCGAGATGGAGGCGCGTGATGCCGATGCGTTTTGTTTTGCCGCCGTGTTCAATTTCAAGCCAGCCGCCGGAAGCGAGGGGGAGTTCGTATTGGGAAATTTGGTAGCCCTTGGGAAGATCGGGGTAGAAGTAATTTTTGCGGGCGAAGCGGGAATGCTCGTGGACCGTGCAATTCAGCGCCAGCGCCGCGCGTATGCCCATTTCGACGGCGCGCCTGTTGAGGACAGGCAGCGTGCCAGGGAGTCCGAGGCAGACGGGACACGTATTGGAGTTGGGCTGATCGCCAAAACGCGTGGAACATCCGCAGAAGATTTTGGTTTTGGTCAGAAGTTGGGCGTGGACCTCCAGGCCGATGACGGCCTCGTACTTGGCGAAGAGCTCGGGGGACATTGCGGATTCGGTGGCGAATTTCGTCATGGTTGAAGGAAAAGTATAGCAGAGGGGCGCGTGGGGGTGCGTCCCCTGCTGTCAATTATGGCCGGCGAACTGATAGCGCAAGCCGAAACGGTAATCGCGGCCCAAGGCGGGATAGCCGAGGGCGTCCTGATATTGCTTGTTGAAAAGGTTGGTGGCGCGGGCGGTGAAAGCGAAGCTGCGAGTGACGTTGTAATTGGCGGCCAAATCAACTCGGGCGTAACCAGGATTGCGCGTATAACCGAGGCCCAGGAAATCGCTGTCCGTGCGTTGCCCTGTGAAGTAGCCGGCGAGGGTAGCGTTGAAGCGGTGGAAGGTGCCGGTAAAGGTGATGGAACCGGAATTGGGTGGACGCCGAGCCAATCGATTGCCGGGAATAAGGCTTGGATCGTAGGCGTTGGGGGACTTAATAATCAGGCTGTCGTCGTACGTGTAATTGCCGGTGACAAAGAGCCATCTTGTAGCCCGTGCCTCGACGGCGATGTTCGTGCCGCGGGCGCGGGCCAAATCGGTATTGAAGAAGGTGCCAAAGCCGGAGGGGCAACCAGACGGAGGTGTGATGGGACACGACCCCCCCGGAGAGCAGTACGTGAAACTGACGATGTCGTAGAAGCGGTTTGAGAAATAGTCAGCAGATACCTTGATGCGGTCGTTGGCAAGCTTCTGGTCAATCCCGGTGGTCCAATTTTTGCTGGCCTCCGGTTTGAGGGAAGGGTTGCCGGGATCGCACGGGTCCGTGCCATAACTCTGATCGAAACGAGGCTCCTTAATTCCCTCTCCATAAAATACGCGGTAACGTGTGTCACCCCAAAAGCCCCGGCCATAGCGAAGCGCCAAGGAAGCCCCGGCGCGAGGCACGACGCGAGTGCCAAAGTTGCCGTTGTCCTCCGCCCGTACGCCGAGGTCGAGAGAAATACGCGGATGGGGGAGATAGCGGAAGTCGAGAAAGGCGCCTTGATTGTTGCGGCGGACGTGAGTTTGCTCGAGATAAGAGATGGAGCCGTTTTCGACTTCATATTGGTAGCCCGCGGTGGCGGCAAAATCCCGGAGGATGTAGGTTGTCAGGGCTGAGAAACCCGCGCGGTTGTAGTTGTAGACGTCGTCGTAGGTGTAATCACAAAATTGCGTGGTGGCAACGGCGTCAGGATTGGTTTGAGGACATGAAGAATCGGAGCCGCCGATATAAAAGCTCTGTTCGGGATTGAAGCTGTGTTGATGGGTGTAGGATTCGGCACCCGCGAACTGGTAGTGCCAGTGGTCTCCGGAGACAAACTCCCAACGCGCGCTGGCACTGAACAGCTTCTGGTCGTATTGCTGGTGGAGGCTGGGCGGCTCGAACACGGTCTGGCCGGGGATGCCTGCATCACTCGTGTTGTTGCGAAGTGTCAGGCGAAGATGGTTCGTGTCACTGAAGGCAAAGCCAAAATTCCCCGTTAAGGCGCGGTTCAGGAAATCATCATTGGGACCTTGCCCATCGGTCTGAAGATAGGACGCGGCTCCCGAATAATCAAAAACGCCCAGCAGGCCGCTGATTTGGCCGCCGCCGCGGCCATTGGCGTAACTGCCTCCTTCCCCGAAGAGAGTGACCGCGGGGATGCGCGTGGTCCCGCGATGAGAGAAAAGCTGCACGACGCCGGAGACCGCGTCCGTGCCGTAGAGCGCGGATTCCGCGCCGTGCACAATCTCCACCTTGTCCACGTTATCCAGAGTCACGATAGAAAAATCCACAGCGCCACCAGGAGGATTGATGGGCACGCCGTCGACTAATACTTTGGTGAAATTGGAATTCCCGCCGTCCAGGAAGAACGAAGCTGTTCCGCCATTGGCGCCAGTGCGGGCGATCGTGACACCCGGAGAAAATTGCAGAAGATCGGGGAGGGTGACGGCCTGGCGCTGGTCGATGACTTCGCGAGTGAGCGCGTCGGTGGGCGCGGTGGATTGCGGACGCAGAACAGGCTCGGCTTCGGCAGTGACAACGACGCTGGAAGAGAGGCGTTCCAGTTCAAGGCGCAGATCGAGGGTGCGCGATTCGCCAGGGGAGAGATCCCAAGTGAATTCACGGGGGGCGAACGGGTCACGTGAGAAGTGGATGACGTAGCGGCCCGGGGGCAGCGAAAGGTGATAAGCACCGTCGGTCGTGGAAGTCGCGGACCAGAGCTGGGCGTCTGCTTTGCCTTCTAGCTGAGCGGCAACTCGAACACTGCCTATACCGGCGCCGGAAGGATCGGTGAGCGTGCCGAGGACATGAGCATCGGGGAGCTGCGATTGCGAAAAAGCGGAAATTGCCGAGACAAAAAACAGTAAGGCGAAAAACCCTGCGGAAAGACTTAGTTTTTTCATGGGTTCCTCCGCTCCCTCACGCGCGGGAGTGTAAAGGCTGGCCTGGGCAAAGAGGCTTGCGCAGGCTGCAGACTTCGCCGGTCTCCTGGCTTGGCGGGGAGTTGCGCCAGGTGGAGGAAGCTCTGATTCGCGAAAATTCAGAGTTCGCATCTGGCGCGCTCGCGGCCTTCCCGCAGTGAGATGGGCTGCAGTGGCCGGCGAGCAAAATACCCGCCTTACAGTCGCGCGGCGGCGACGGCTTTACACCGTCTTCCCGAGCACGAAGTCCGCGGTGATTGTGGAGGGGCGGAGCCCACTGTGGGTTAAGAGTTTCGGCAGCACGAAGCCGCCAGGTTGAGGTGGACGCGGAACGAGCTTACGTGTTTGAAAAAATGGTGACGCGCGGCCGGCCCGAGGAGGTCATCTCCACGGACAGCGGCGCTTGAAAAACCTGTTCGAGCAATTCGCGCTGGAACACGCTGGCTGGCGGGCCCACGCGAAGGCACTTGCCTTTCTGCAGCAGGACGACTTGATCGGCATATTCCCCGGCGAGATTTAATTCGTGGGTGACGACCACGACGGTGTAGCGGTTTTCCGCGGCCAAGCGGCGGAGATTGTGAAGCAGGTCCACCTGCGCGCCGATGTCCAGATGCAGCGTGGGCTCATCCAGCAACAGGAGAAGCGGCTGCTGAGCGAGGGCCCGAGCGAGTATCACGCGCTGCTTTTCACCACCGGAAATTTTGTCCATCCAGCGGTCGCTGAGATGGTCCGCACCCACCTGGGTAAGTGCATTGGTGGCGATGATCACGTCATCTTGGGTATCAAAGCGAAGGCCCGAACCGTATGGATGGCGCCCCTGGAGGACAAATTCCCAGGCGCGCGATGGGAAGAGGAGGCGGCTTTCCTGCTGCACCAGGGCGATGCGCTGGGCGCGCGTCCTTGGCGGAAGTGAATGCGTGACGAAGCCATTGAGGAAGATACGGCCAGAAAGCGGCTCGAGCGCGCCCGAAATCAGCTTGAGCAGAGTGGATTTCCCGCTGGCGTTCGGTCCGAGAATAGCCACGATTTCGCCGGGCTTGGCGTGGAAGCTGAGGGCTTCGAGGGTGAAGAGCGGCGCCTGGGAGGGGTTGGGCGCGTAGGCGTAGCTGACCTGCTCGACGCTGAGGCGCACGTCCGAGGCAGAGCGCGTTTGTTCCGAAGAAGGAATGGGCGTGCGAAGGGCGCTGCTCATGTGAGCCTCCTGCGAAGCAAATAGATGAAAAGCGGCGCACCGGCCATGGCGGTCATGGCGCCGACAGGGAGTTCAGAAGGAGCGACAATGGTGCGCGCGAGCGTATCGGCGATGACGATGGCGATAGCCCCGCCAAGCGCGGAGGCGGGCAACAACATGCGGTGGTCGGCGCCAAAAATCAGGCGCATGACGTGGGGCACGAGGAGGCCAACGTAGCCGATGGCGCCGCTGACCGATACGGCAAGCCCGGTGAGTATGGATGCGGCGAGATACACCACAATGCGCACACGCGGAACGTCCACGCCGAGATGCATGGCTTCCTTTTCCCCGGCGAGAAGAAGATTGAGATCGGAAGCGGTGGTGTAGATGGCGCCAGCGGCGACGAGAAATCCAAACGAAAGAAAGTAGAGCAGGCTGCGGGGCTGCGGAGTGGAGAGGTCGCCCATCAGCCAGAAGACCGTGCCGCGGAGATTGCTGCCGGCGAGCGTGTTCATGAGGAACATGATGATGGCGGAAAGAAAAGAAGCGGTGATGATGCCGCCGAGAAGCAAAGTGCTACTGTCGATATGGCCATCGCGCCGGCCAAGGAAAAAGACGGCCGCAATGGTGAGGGCCGCGCCAAAGAAAGCTCCGATGGGGGTGATGAGTCCGGCGAGTTCTGGCGACAGGGCCAAATGATTTTCAATGATGAGGGCAACGATCGCGCCGACGGCGGCACCGGAGGAGACTCCGAGGACATAAGGATCCGCAAGTGGATTGCGCAAGAGCGCTTGAAAGCTGGCGCCCGCCACCGAAAGGGAAGCTCCGACGACGATGCCCAAGAGGATGCGCGGCAAGCGGATGTCCAGAACAATCATGCCGTAATCGGTGGAGATAGCACTGCTTTGGCGGAGCAGCACGCGAATGAGATCGCGCCCGAGGCCATAGAGTGAAACTTGAACAGCGCCCATCTTCAGGGCGACGACCACGACAACGAACAGAAGAGCTGCGAGGATGCCGCAGCGGAACAGGAGACGTCCGAGGGTTAGTGGGCGCATAGGGACTCCGTGGAACGGGCGCAGATCGTGCGCGAGAAGGAGGAGATCGCCGACCGGGGAGGCGAAGAGGGCGCCGGGTTCGCGGGCGCCGGCTCTTTGTCCGGACCTGGCGAATCCTGGAACGCTTCCGGATGCAAATGCCGGGCGAGTTCCTCGATGGCGGAAACGATACGCGGCGCAGGGCGATTGACGGCATCGCTGATTGCGGCGTAGTGGCGATTGCGCACGGCATCCAGGATGCGCCATCCGGGACGAGCGGCGAGAGCGTCGAAATCGCGCGCGGCAGACTCCGAGTGCGATGAAGCAAAGACCAAATAATCCGGCTGAAGGCGCACGACCTCTTCGAGGCTCATCTGCGGCCAGTCTTGCGAGGATTCGACGATGGAGACTGCGCCTGCTTTGCGGAGTACATCGGCGATAAAGGTATGCTGGCCAGTGGAAATGAGCGGCTCGGTCCAAACGATGAAGAGGACACGCTGCGGCGGAACGGCGGCGAGCTTTGCCTGGAGAGCGGCGAGCCGGCTCTGGAGTTCTTCGCCGAGGGATTTGCCCGCCTCTGACGCGCCCAGAACATCGGCCAGCTTTTGGGCCGAGGAAATGATCTCAGCGACCGAATGGGGATCGGTGGTGGCGTAGCTGGGGATGCCGAGGGTATCCAGGGCGCGAACGGTAGCAAGACGGTTGATGCTCTTTGTGACCAAGACCAGGTCCGGATGCAGCGAGGCAATCTCTTCGAGGTTGGGATTGATGATCCCACCGATTTTGGGTTTCTTCTGGGCCTCGACGGGGTAGTCACAAAAGTCGGTGTCGCCCACGAGGCGATCCTGCAAGCCGAGGGCGTAAATCGTTTCCGTGAGGCTCGGGGCGAGCGAAACAATGCGCGAGGGAGAAAGGGGGATGCGTACGGTCCGCCCCATCTCATCCACGACTTCGCGCGTTGCGGGTTGCGAAGGCGGTCCAGGGGAAGTGGCCTGTGCGGAGACGTCGAGCGCACCGAGCAAGAGAAAGGCGAGCAGCAGGGCCGCTGGGCCTGACGTGAAGATGGAATTGACGCGTTGCACGAATCTCCCCTGACGAGAGTCCGCGAGAGCAGACAATAAAAAAGCCCCACGAGAATTGGGGCTGGAGCGCCGGTGTTCTCTCTCGCGAAGAACACGCAACCTCTTCAGCTTGGGAGGGTAGCCTGGCTGACGGCATTGCTGCCGATCACAGTGGCGGGACCACGGCCGATTCTCACGGCACTTCCCCACTTCCCGAGCCTGCAAGTTGTGAAATCAGTTTACGGTGCGATGGCAGGAGTGTCAATGGAAGTGGAGAAATTTTCCTGTGAGGAAATCAGCGGTTTTTCCAGTTGGGTTTGCGCTTTTCAACCAGAGCGCGCAAGCCTTCCTGGGAATCTTCCAGGCGGTACAGTTCATTCAGGAAAATATCCATGGAGTGTTTCAGGCCGTCGCGCAGCGAGAGTCCCATGCCGCTGAGAATGGCGCGTTTGGCCATGGTGAGAACGGGACCCGAGTGGCTGGTTATCCGCTCGATCAGGTCATTCACCGTGGCTTCGAGCTTCGACTCGGGAACGAGCCGGTTGATCAGGCCGAGCTCCAGGGCGCGCTCCGCCGTGACCGGATCGCCAAGGAGCACGAGTTCGAGAGCGATCTTGGGGCCGACGAGAAACGGGAGAATCGTGGTGGCCAGCGGAGGAAAAACGCCAATGGTAATTTCCGGTTGGGCGAAAAGCGCTTTAGGCGTGGCGATAACCAGGTCGCCGAACGCGGCAAGCTCTGCGCCGCCGCCGATCGCCGGGCCGTTTACGACGCAGAGAACGGGCTTGGACGTTTCGAGAATTCCGGCAAAGACGGAGTGAAACGCGTCAAGCATCTGGAAGACGCGCTCCGAAGTGTATTCGCCGACATCAATGCCGCCGCAGAAGACTTTACAGGCCGAATCGAGGACGATGAGTTTGACCTCTTGGTGATCGGCGACAAATGCGATGCCATCCACCAGCTCGCGAAGCATGTCTTCGTTCAGGAGGTTGTGCTCCGGGCGATTCAGGGTCATGCGGGCCACGCCGGAAGCGAGGCGAAGTTGGACATACTGAAATTCCTGGGGAGTGCGGCGCTTGGGTTCTGTACGAACTTCAACGGTAGGGCGGCGTTCCACGATGAGTATCTCCTTACGGGCGGCCTCGGATCCGGGGCCGAATTTGATGCTAGCACGCAGTGCCGGGCGGGGCAGGCCGTGTTCGAGCGGGAGTGCGCAATGAGTCTGCTGGCAGTCCGGCCAGTGGGAACAACGGTCATCCTCTCCGCTTTTGTTTGTGGTTGATGCGCGCGGTCTTTGTTGGAGTGACCTGGAAGTTTGAGCGGGGCGCTGCTTTTTTGTTCCTTCCGTATCTTTTCTGGGTGAGCTTTGCGGCGGCGCTGAATTACACTGTCTGGAGGATGAATCCTCCCCTATCCAGAAGCATGAGCGGGCTGCCCACGGCAATTGCCTCACGATTTGCGAGCCAGCCGGATACAGAAGGATTTCCCGACAGCGATGCCTGGGGGAAGAGTTCTCCGCTGCGCTTTGCGCACGACTGGAAAGGCGAAAACGCCGACCCGGCGAGGTCGACCGAAGTGCGGCTGCTTTGGACGCCGGATACTTTGTTTGTGCGCTTTCTGGCGAACTATAGAAACATTACGGTTTTCCCCGACGCGCGGGAAGATGGGTGGCGCGACGAACTGTGGAACCGCGATGTCGCGGAAGTCTTCCTGCAGCCGGATTCCCGCGAGCCGTGGAAATACAAGGAATTTGAGGTCAGCCCGAATGGCCAGTGGATCGATCTGAAAATCGCCAGCGGCGGAAAAGAGGAGCTGCGAAGCAAGCTGCGGCGGCGCGTCGTGCAGGATGCACCAGCAAAAACATGGACGGCCGAACTGGCTATCCCGATGCGGAGCCTGACGCCGGACTTTGATGCGAAGCAGACCTGGCGGATGAATTTTTCCCGCGTCGAGGGCGAAGCCGAACCGAGATTTTATTCGGCGTGGAGTCCAACCTACTCACAAGAACCAAACTTCCACGTTCCGGGGGCGTTCGGCAAGTTAGTGTTCCGCGAATAGAACAACTCCGGCCTGCAATCCAGTGAGGCGTTTCTGTTAAGCTCGCATGGGATTCAAATGCGAGCTAGACCGTATCGGGTGCGCCGTCAATTTTCCACACGTTTGGGGGTCTGCTTACTCGTCCTGGCAATTTTGGTATTGAGCAGCCTTCCTGCCGCTGCGCAACAGGGCAACAATCCCGATGCACCGGCCGTAAAGAAGATCGAGCCGCCAAACTGGTGGGTCGGGCTGACTCCTGATGTAATGCTCTTGCTTTCGGGCAAAAACCTCGAAGCGACACACGTCCGTTGCAACTTAGCGGAAGTTAACGTGAGCCGGACGCAGTCCGCCGCGGACGGTAATTACCTTTTCGTCTGGCTGAAATTCGGTGCGGGCTTGAAATCCGGGACAGCCGTATGCCGAATTATCACCTCCAGGGGTGAAACCACTTTCGAACTGCCCATCGCCGCCCGAAAACAAATTCTGGGCAGGAATCAGGGCCTCTCGCTCGACGACGTCATTTACCTGATCATGCCGGACCGCTTCGCGAACGGAGATCCCACAAATGACGAACCGGCAGAGTTTCCGGGCTCGCATGAGCGTTCCAGACCGAGCGCGTATCACGGCGGGGATTTGCGTGGCATTCGCGATCACCTGGGGTACCTCAAGGAACTTGGCGTGACGACCTTGTGGCTTACGCCGATCGTGAAGAACGGAGCGCCTGAGGATTATCACGGCTATGGCGCGGTCGATTTGTACGCCGTCGATCCGCACCTCGGAACGTTGCAGGAATACCAGGAGCTTGTGCAGGCCGCGCACAATGAACACATGAAAGTTTTCTTTGATGCCGTCCCCAACCATGTGGGTGCGTCGCATCCCTGGGTCAGTGATCCGCCAATGCCGGACTGGTTTCACGGAACGCCGAAGCAGCATCTGAATTCGTTTTCGCCGCTCAGGGAAAGCTTCTATGGAGCGCATGAAAAAAGCGAACCCGCCACCGACTGGCTGGAGTCGCTGGAGGATCCGCATACGCCGCCACAGTTTCGGAAGAATCTGACAGAAGGCTGGTTCCAGGGAGCCTTGGCCGACGTGAACACCGAAAACCCCCTGGTGTTGCAATATCTTTTGCAAAACAGCATGTGGTGGGCGGAAAGTTCAGGACTGGACGGCTACCGGGTTGATACCGTCCCTTATGTTTCCCGCAAATTCTGGGAGGAGTGGCATCAGGGACTGCGGCGGATTTACCCGCGACTTTCGACGATTGGTGAGGTGTTTCATGGCGATCCCGAAGTGACGTCTTTCTTTGCAGGCGGGCGCAAGGGTTGGGACGGTATCGATACGGAATTCACAACGGTGTTCGATTTTCCGTTGTATTTTGCGTTGCGCGATGTGCTTTTGCACGACGCCCCTGCGGGGCGCATCGCCGACATTCTGCGGCAGGACTCGCTGTATCCTCACCCGGAATATCTGGTGTCTTTTTTCGGGAATCACGATGTCACTCGTTTTGCCGGAGAAAGCGGCGCCACACCCGCGAAGCTGAGACTGGCTTTCGGATTGACGCTTACGCTGCGGGGGATTCCGGAACTCTACTACGGCGACGAAATCGGCTTGCCGGGAGGCGGCGACCCCGACAATCGCCGCGACTTCCCCGGCGGCTGGCCGGGGGACGCGCAAAACGCGTTCACGCGGGAGGGGCGAACGCGCGAACAGAAGGAACTTTTCGGATACGTGCAGAGCCTGCTGCGCGTGCGGCGCGAGCATGCCGCCCTGCGCAGTGGAGCACTCTGGCATCTGGCTTCGGAAGATTCGTTCTACGTTTTCATGCGGGAAACCGAGGAAGAAAAACTGGTGGTCGCCTTCCATAACGGATCAACCAACCTCGAACTGAAGATTTCCTTGCGCGATACGCCGGCGCAGGAAGCTTCGGACATTTCCTCGCTGTTGGGGAATGGTCAAGCAGAGCTTTCCGGCCGGGAACTTCGGCTGCGACTGCCCGCGCAGAGCCTGACGATATTTGAGTTGCACTGAATTGCAGCAGCGAGAGAAGCCGCTAGATTACCGCCTGCGATGCGGGGCCCACAGTTGGACGGGAAGAAAAAGTGTCCCAAGGGGCATGCCGAGGGGGCTTTTCCTCACGAGCGTGAAATGGCCCTGGCTTTGATTCATAAGAAACAACTCCTCCCCGGTATGCCCTTTCCTCGCGTATAGTTATCCCTCTGGAAGGACTTCTTTCTTTCCGCCTCTCTGCCTTTCAGGGCGCAGTGAGGATGAATCGAACACCATCTGGAGATAGCAATGAAAAAACTTTTTGTGCTGCTCGCACTTCTGGGGACAACCGCCATGGCAACGGAAAAAACGATCTACGATTTCACGCTGAGTTCGATTGACGGCCAGCCAGCGCCGCTTTCCGCCTTCAAAGGGAAAATCGTGCTGCTGGTGAACGTGGCCAGCCGCTGCGGCTATACGCCGCAGTATGCCGCGCTGGAATCCATCTACGAAAGATACAAGAGCCGAGGTTTCGTAATTGTAGGGATACCGGCGAATAATTTTGGCGGCCAGGAGCCCGGCTCCAATCAGGAAATCAAGATCTTCTGCACCGCGAAATACCACGTGACGTTTCCCATGATGGCCAAGGTTTCGGTGAAAGGCAGCGACATCACGCCGCTCTATCAATTCCTTACCGACAAGACCGCCCATCCCGAAACCGGCGGCGAGATCGGCTGGAATTTCACGAAGTTCCTGGTAGGCCCAGACGGGAAAGTGGTTGCGCGCTTTGACTCCAAAGTGGAGCCCGATTCGGCGCAAGTCACTTCGGCAATTGAAAAGGCGCTGGCGGACAATAAACAGTAGGCGCCCACTCGCCTGATGGCGCCAAATCGCCGCGTGTTCCAAACGGCATGCGATGATGTTGTTATGGAGTGTTTGGATTAGCCGGTGACGATACTTTCCAGGGCGGCCTTGTTCTTGATGATCAGGGTCGATCCCATCACCTGGAGCAGTTGTTTCCTTCGAAAATCGGCCAGCAGGCGGGTCACGGTCTCCCGGGAAGAACCAATCATCTGCGCGATCTCTTCATGGGTGAGCGTCAGCTTGAGGCGGATCTGCCCTTTTTCTTCCGGATAATTGGCCGCCCATTCCAGGAGGAAACGCGCCAGCTTTTCTCCGGCGGAATGGGACAGGCCGATGGTGCGCATCTCGGCAATGGCCGCGTGGTAGGTTTCGCCCAACTGCTGCGCCACACGAAGAGCGGCTTCGCCGTTGTCTTTCAGGAAGCCAAGGAAGTCATTTCTTGCAATGAAATTCGACTGTGCCGGTTCCACCACATCCGCTGTGAGCTCGTAACATGTGCCGGTGACAGTGGCCGGTAAGCCCAGGACTTCACCCGGTTCCGAGATACGCAGGATCAACGTTTTTCCGTCCGCGGAAGAGGTCGAAAGCTTTACGCGCCCGCTGCAAAGAATGAAGACGCCGCGCGCCGGTTGGCCTTCGACAAAGAGCGTGGCTCCCTTGGGATAGGAAGCCGAAGAAGTAATTGCAGACAAAGCTTTTACAGTCTGCTCCGGCAGGTTACAAAACAGCCGTTCTTCCCGGTGCGGGCAAGAAAGACAGTTTTCGATGATTTCCAAGCCGTAAGGCGTGCGCATATTTGTGCCGTCTGGGAGTATACCGCCTTCCAGCTTGGTTACAAACTGAAAGCGATTGGGATTCCGGCGCCATCCAGTAAGCATGAAATCACTGGCCTCTGTGACCTTATACCGTGGGGCGGGTAGGGCACCCGTGATGATTGTCACGGAATGGCGTGATGTTCGTCACTGCTCTCTCGTTGGCTTTTGTGCGATCTGTAACGTGGGGGACTTTCGATGCAGGACAAGCGAAACGTCTTGCAGATCCTCAAAGCAGAGCTCGCCTTCCTTGAAAGGGGCGGCTACCGAAGAGTCCCGCGTTATCCCTGGCGTCCTAGTTTTGTCTTTGAAGATTCCCCAACATGCATCAATTTCGCGGATCGCAGCCGGCAGCAGCCCTGCACGGATTGCCCGCTGATTGAGTTTGTACCGGAGAATCGCCGGTCCATCCAGTTTCCGTGTCGACACATTCCGCTGACGCAGGGAGGCGAAACGGTCAATTCCTTCTATGAGTGGGGCACCGAGGAGGAGTTGGAGAATGCGGTGAGGGAATGGCTGCTGGAGGCGATTAAGGAACTTGAGAGCGGCCAGAAAGCAAAGGTGCGAGCCGCCTGAGTGCCGCCGGACAGCACGCTCGCCCTTCGTTCCCCACTGCAATTCGCTACAGCCATCGGAAACAGGCAGTAATCCTGGCCGAGGCGATGAAGTGTCTTAGCTCGTGGCCTGTTCCTCAGCCTTAATCGAGGTAGTGTTTCTCGGAAGTTGCCACCAGGCGCGCCGCGGCGTCCTCTGGAGTGATGTCGCGCTGAGGTGTAGCCAAAAGTTCGTAGCCGACCATGAATTTCTGGACGGTGGCCGAGCGCAGCAAGGGCGGGAAAAAGTGGAGATGAAAATGCCAGGCAGCACCCTCTCCGCTGCCCGACGGACGCTGGTGCAAACCCATCGAGTAAGGAAACGACGTCTCGAACAGGTTGTCGTAGCGAATCGTCTGGCGCTTCAGGATATCTCCCAGTAGATTTCTTTCTTCAGAGGTAAACTGCAGCAGAGACGACACGTGCCTCTTACTTAGAATCAGTGTCTCAAACGGCCATACCGCCCAGAACGGTACAACGGCCAGAAAGCCTGCGTTCTCGCAGACAATACGCTCCTTACGTTCCAACTCCAGGCGGAGATAGTCACAGAGAAGGCAGCGCTTTTTATCGGTCTGGTATGCCGCAAAGGATGCGAGTTCTTTCTGCGGAAGATTGGGAACAGAAGCGCTGGCCCAGATTTGGCAGTGCGGGTGTGGATTGCTGGCACCCATAAGCGCGCCGCGGTTCTCGAAAATCTGAACGTAGCGGACCCACGAAATGCTTTCCAGCGAGGCCATCTCCTGCGCCCACACGTCAACCACGGCACGCAATTCTTCCGCAGTCATTCGCGGCAGAGTGAGGTCGTGGCGGGGCGAGAAGCACACCACCCTGCAAGTCCCGGCTTCCGGTACCGCGGTGAGCAGGGGATCCGGGTCAGCGGCGCGGACAGATGAGGCTTCCGGGAGCAGCGCCGGATAATCGTTGTCGAAGACAAAGGTGTGATTGTATGGAGGATTGTGCACCCCACCCGCTCGCGCATTGCCCGGACAAAGATAGCAATCGGGGTCGTACTGCAAGGCGGAGGGCTGGGCGGCCTTCTCGACCTTTCCGAGCCACGGCCGCTGGGTTCGATGAGGGGAAACGAGCACCCATTCCCGCGTCAGCGGATTCAACCGGCGGTGAGGTTTCTTCCAGAAGTCGTCCGTCACCATCATGCAAACTCGCGTTTCCGCCGCACCATTTCGTTAGTTTTAAGAAGCAATCTAGCGGAGACCACCCGGAACCGGTACCACAGCTTCGGCGCCTTCGGCCGCCTCAAGGCTGTAAATGTCGGGCTTCAGGCCAGTTCGTTTTTGATATTCGCGCCCAACCGCGGCGACGAATGGTTCCACGGCAGCATGCTCAACCAGATTGACGGTGCAACCGCCAAATCCCCCTCCCGTCATCCGCGCTCCCAAAACACCCTTCTGGGAACCGGCGATCTCGACCATGAGATCGAGTTCGCGGCAGCTTACTTCATAGTCATCGCGCAAGCTGTTGTGCGAATCGGCCATGAGCCTGGCAATCGTGAACAAGTCGCCCTTTTCAAACGCGGTGGCCGCGTGCAGGACCCGTTCATTCTCCGTCACCACATGGTGGCAGCGTTGATAGATTTTCCCGGGCAGGAGCTGGCGATGCTGCTCCAACTGCGCCGACGTGACATCCCTGAGGGCGACGATTGCGGGAAATGCTGTTTTCAGAAGGCGAACGCCCTCTTCACATTCGGCGCGCCGGTTGTTGTACTCATTGGCGGCCAGGTTATGCTTAACCATGGTATTGCACACCACCAGCGCCGCATCCGCAGGAAGCGGGATGGCTCGCGCGTGCAGCGAACGACAGTCCAGCAGCAGCGCGTGCTCGGCCTTGCCGTGGCAACTGATGAATTGGTCCATGATACCGCAGCGTGCCCCAACAAAGTCGTTCTCCGCCCGCTGGCAAAGCAGCGCCACTTGCGTACGGTCCAATTGGATCCCCGCAACCTCCAGGAGAGCCAATGCGGTGGCCACTTCGATGGAGGCGGACGAGCTGAGACCCGACCCCATGGGGACGTCGCCTGCGATGTACAGGTCGCAGCCTCTCAGGCGGTGTCCGGCTTGCTCCAGCGCCCATGCCACACCGACGGGGTAAGCTGCCGAAGGTCTTTTCACCCACGCAGTGAGGGCATCGAGATCGACTTCAACTTCTTCCGAGTAATTCTCCGCGTAGATGACGAGCTTGCGATCTCCGCGGGGCACAACGCCTACCCAGCAGGATAGATCGACGGCCGCAGGCAACACGAAACCGTCGTTGTAGTCCGTATGCTCGCCAATCAAGTTGACGCGGCCGGGCGCGCGGTAAATTTCCGGCTTCGTACCAAAATGGGCCGTGAATTTCTGGGCAATTTCACCGGGTGTATGTGATCGTGGGTTCGGCATGGTCATTCAAGCTCAATTTGATGTCTAGGTGCATCTTACTGTCACTGCCGCTGCATTCAAAAGCGAAAAAACCTTGGTGTGCAACAGAAGCACACGCGGGGAGCGAAATTCTTGCGATCTACGACCTGTCCGTCCGAGACTGAGGGCCAACTACATTCAAACCATCGACTTAGCGAGCGGGCTTCTGTCCGTAGTATGCCGTATTTCCATGCTTGCGGAAGAAATGTTTTTCGTGGAGCGCCTTTTCAATTGGCCGGACTTTGTGGTTTGCGGTGAGCGTCTGCAATGCCAATGCGGCAATCTCCTCCACGATGACGGCGTTGTGCGCCGCCTCTGCCGGGGTCACACCCCAGCAAAATGGCGCGTGTCCCGCCACCAGGACACCGGGCGTGTGCAGCGGATCGCGCTTTCCGATACACCGCACAATCGCCACCCCGGTGTTGAGCTCATAATCTTTGCGAATCTCCGCGGGCTTCATGGGCTTAGTCACCGGAATTGGGCCATGAAAATAGTCGGCGTGCGTGGTGCCAAAACACGGAATTGCCCGCCGCGCTTGCGCCCAGGAGGTTGCTGCACGCGAATGAGTGTGCGCCACACCTCCAATGGCGGGAAACGCCTTGTACAGCACCAGGTGGGTGGGCAGATCGGAGGACGGCCGGAGGGCTCCCTCCACAATATTCCCTTGCAGATCCACCACCACGAGATCTTCCGGCTTCATCGTTTCGTAAGGAACGCCGCTCGGCTTGATTACCACCAGTCCCTGCTCGCGCCAAATCCCGCTCGCATTTCCGAATGTGTACAGCACCAGCCCCCGGCGGACTAGTTCAAGATTGGCTTCCAACACCTCTTCGCGCAGATTCTTCAGGCTCATGAATTTCCTCGGGCTGCAGCGGCGATATGCCGCAAGCTCGGCAGAATGCGCCCAACTGCAACCGGGGCGCTATCGTTTTTCCCGAATCCAAAATACAACTCACGATACAGCCCATACAACTCTTCGTACACCTTAGCTGCTTTCGCGTCCGGCTCGATCACGCGGTACTTCGGGCACAGGGCTTCCTGCGCTTTCTCAATCGTGGGAAATGCGCCCGCAGCGAGTGCGGCAAAGATGGCCGAACCGAGGCTGGTCACATCAGACCGGGGTATCAGCACCGGCTTGTTCAACACGTTGGCGTACACGCGGTTCAGCACCTGGTTTTTTTGCGGAATGCCGCCCGCATTGATGACGCGACGGATGGGCACACCGTGGTGCTCCATGCGCTCGAGAATAACGCGGGTGTGAAACGCGGTGCCCTCAATCGCGGCAAAGAGTTCGTCCTGGGCCGAATGCGTCAGGTTCCAGCCGAGCGTCACGCCGCCGAGCTCCGGATTCACCAGGACCGTGCGGTCGCCGTTATCCCAGGTCAGGCGTAGCAACCCTGTCTGGCCTGGCCGGAAATCTTCGAGTCCCTGGGAAAGCTCGGAGACAGACGTTCCGGCGCGCCGGGCAATGGCGTCGAAAATATCGCCCGTGGCCGAGAGCCCCGCTTCGACGCCGGTCTTCTTGGGATGCACCGAACCCGGCACGACGCCGCAGACTCCGGGTATGAGCCGCGTATCATCGCTCATGGCGATGATGCAGGTGGAAGTGCCCACGACGTTTACAACGTCGCCGGTGCGCGCGCCCGCGCCGATGGCATCCCAGTGCGCGTCAAACGCCCCAACCGGGATGGGGAGGCCTGCTTTCAGGCCAAGTTTTGCAGCCCATTCGGCGCTGAGCCCCCCGGCGAGCTTGTCGCTGGTTTCGTAGCGACCGTTCAACTTGGCGCGCACGCCCTTCAGCAGAGGGTCCACGGCCACGAGGAATTCTTCCGGCGGCAATCCACCCCACGATGCATTCCACATCCACTTGTGGCCCATGGCGCAGACCGATCGCGGGGCTACGGCCACATCGGAGATTCCGCAGAGAACCGCCGCCACCATATCGCAATGCTCGAAGGCGCTGACGAATTTCCCGCGCTTATCGGGATTGTGGCGCAGCCAGTGCAGCAGTTTGGAAAAGCCCCACTCCGAAGAGTACGTTCCGCCGCACCAGTTGATGGCCTCGAGGCCGGTGCGGTGCGCCGTCTCCGTGATCAGCGCAGCTTCACGCCAGCCCCGGTGGTCGCACCAAAGGTAATATTCGTTGAGGGGCTCGAGGTTTTCACCAACAGGAATGACGCTGGAGCCGGTTGTATCGATTGCCAGCGCGGCAACCTGATCGCCCGGAACGTTCGCCGTTGCCAGGGCGCGCTGCACCGCCTCGGCCAGCGCCCGCATGTGATCTTCGTGGCTCTGCGTCGCGTAGTCGGGATCTTCCTTCTTGCGATGCAGAGGATACTCCGCGGTGCCGGAGCCGAGGCGACCTTTCACCGTATCTACCAGGGTGACACGCACACTGAGCGTGCCGAAATCCACTCCCGCCACAACTGCCATGTGTGTACTTCTCTTTTCGTTTCGGCTATGTTGTCACGCCTGGTGAGCGTACATTTCCCAGCCAAAATAGCGAATGGCGGCCTCGTGCACCATCGGCGCAACACTGGAAAAATTCGCCGCGACGTGGTGCTCGAAACCGTTCTCGCAGATATAGCGCA
>Ga0116126_1000402_pt1 | contig 33132 bp, 34 predicted proteins | sample June2015DPH_16_5_FD_89730 | JGI IMG/M metagenome (GOLD analysis project Ga0116126, IMG submission 89730) | Peatland microbial communities from SPRUCE experiment site at the Marcell Experimental Forest, Minnesota, USA - June2015DPH_16_40 | ecosystem: Environmental > Terrestrial > Soil > Wetlands...
CCTGCTTCAGCAACGTAAGGTTCCCGTTGACATCCGCGGTCTTTTCGATGCTGGTCGTGTTGGCCGCGCCGCCGCTTCCCTTGACGATGGCGGCGTCTACCACGTGATCAAGGACTAACTGCCCGCTGCTGTCGCGCTTATACACTTTTGTCTGATCCGTCTCGCCCGAGGCGGATTTGCTGACGCTGACATCCGCGTGCTGTGAGACCCGGGTCTGGCCCTGGCGATCCTTTTCCACGACATCCGTGGAACTGACCGACTGGGTCGGTGAGGTGTCTTTCTTGACCGTGGTACTTCGCTGCCACTCGAAATAGCTGCCGTCGTTGAGGCGGGCGCGGGTGACGGATTCGGTGCGTTGCGTGTTGGCGTCGACTTTGGTCTCCTTGCTTTCCTTGATCAGCGGGACAATATCTCGGTCACCCGTGTTAATCGTAACGGCAGAGCTGCTCGCCGAGTTGCCGGCGGACTGGTCTGACGTTTCGGTGCCGCGGATGATGACCTGGCCAAAACTGGAAGCGGTGGCCGCAATTGTTACGAGGCCGACCGCGAAGCTGATGGTACGCATCTTCATGATGATTTCCTCTCGACTGGTAACTTATCTCCGGTTGTTGGCATTTCGCAAGTGCCAAAGCTGAATGAATAGACCGACAACCCACGCCTTCGCACGATGAGCCGAATGTCGTGTGTGCCGTAAGGCTGGTGGCGGATGAGATTGTACATCCGCGCGCTTTCCGCCTCCACGTAGCTGCGGCCCTGATCGTCGTACGTGATGTCGTCACCAGCAATCTCTCTGGGGAGCCAGTTGCCATCCTGCTTCACGAACACGCGCATCCAATAGACATCTTCGGGCTTCATCACCACGTTGACTTCGGTGGCCCGATAGCGTAGCGCAATCAAATCCTGCGCGTCGTCCGTATCACGCGTATGGCGCAAGTATTCGGATCGGTTGTCCCATTCGCCCGCGGCATAAATCAGCCCCTCTTCGAGCTGCCCGGGCAGAGCAAACGCCGCAGCGCCGTTCGAGCCGCCGCTCCCCGTGTTGCCCAACCGCCCGCGAGTCTGGCCGGCGTACAACTCGGTCGTGACCGGATAGCACACGGCGCACGGCCGGTCGGTGGCACGCAGGGGCTGCATCGGCGCGGGAAACGTCTTGGATCGATCGATTTCGTGAAGCAACTTTTGGATCGTGAGCTCCGTCTCCTCGTAGGCGCCCTCTCCCGTGTGGTCGAAGCGAATCGTCCCCGTCTTGTCGATCAGAAAGAGACGCGGGGAGAAACGGTTGCCGTACGCGTCCGCGATATGAAAATTACTGTCCACGACCACCGGAAATGCGACGCCCAGCCGCTGCACGCCTGCGTTGACGTTCTGCGGATCCATCGACAACCCGTACTGGGGCGTGTGGACACCGACCACGACGAGTCCGTCGCTTGCGTATCGCTTTCGCCACTCGCGGAGGTAGGGAAATGTGCGGATGCAGTTGACGCAACTGTATTCAAAGAAATCCAGCAGCACCACTTTCCCCCGCAAATTTGCCAGCTTCACCGGCGTCGAATTCAGCCACGTCAGTCCGCCGTCCAATTCCGGCGCCGGTTTCCCCTCCCCCCGGGACGCGGTCGCGCGTCCGCAGCCAAGCAGGCCCGCCGCAAACAGAACGACAATATATTGCCCCAGGGAAATTCGCATGCGTCTAACACCCGACAGCCAGCGCTCCAGGTTTCGCTACGGCCGATAGAACAGCAAGATAAACGCCAAAAAGCGCCTCAGCGCTGACAGTGTGGACAATAGTACGTGCTGCGTTGCGATTGCACCATTCGGCGGATCATCGTGCCGCACCGGCGACAAGGTCTGCCCTCCCGACCGTAGACGGCAAATTGTTGCGCCTCAAAAATGCGAGGTCCATGGGCGATCGCGCGACGCAGGGATGCGACAATTCCCCGGCCCAAGCCACGTAATTCTTCGGAGCGCAGACGGTCCGATCGGCGACGCGGATTGATTCGTGCCCGCCAGAGCGATTCGCTGGCGTAGATGTTGCCGACGCCGGCAACCAACCGCTGATCGAGCAGCGCAACTTTGACGGGACGCGACGTCGTGCGCAGGCCCGAAAGCTCACAGCCGTCCAACAGTGGATCGGGTCCCAATTGTTCCAGAGCATGTTCGAGTTGCGCCGTCGTCACAACCTGCATCATGCCCAGTCGCCGGGCATCCTCAAAATAGGCCGTTCCTCGGGTGGTGTAAATAGCGACGCGGTATCGTTTCGGTTGGCCAAACTCGAACCAACCCGTCATTCGCAAATGCACCAGCAAGTGCCGCCCTCCCGACAGGTCAACGACAATGTTTTTGCCCCGACGCCGGATGCGACGAATCCTTCGCCCGACGAGATCCCCGGCGAGTTTGATCTTCGGGTCGCGGATTTCAATTGCCCGAATTTGCGCTCGCTCCAGCCGCGTCACGAGCTGGTTCACCACAATCTGGACTTCGGGAAGTTCAGGCATTGCGCGCTGGTCATCTTTCGCTGAGCTTGCCCGCCGTAGCTCTCGAGGCAAGGCGGGGTGCCCGGGGAGGGATTCGAACCCTCACGGTGGTGTAACCCACCTTCGGATTTTAAGTCCGATGCGTCTGCCGTTCCGCCACCCGGGCTAACTATCTTATTTACAAAGTATTATGTGATAAATAGACCACCCATAAAATAGTGGTTGCAACCTGTAGTTGTAACCGCTATATTCTGCCTGCGTATGAGAGAGGTCGTTGGCATATGAAGCAAACACTCAAGAACGTTGCCGAAAACCTGTGGAAAAGTCAACAGAGCGGACGCTACTACGCCATCCTCAAGGTGAACGGGCGTCAGGTTAAGAAATCGCTCAAGACGGACGACTACCAACTCGCCAAGCGAAAGCTGCGAGAATTGGAAAGGGACTATCAGGAGCGCGCAGGGATTGTCGGCAGCGAACCGCCACCGAAGTCTTTCAAGGAACTGGTCGCGAAGTTCGCCCGCATCGTACTGCCGACGCGCCCACTGAAACCGCTGGCCCAGCTAGATTACACGACCCGCCAGACCGCCCTTCTGAGATATACCGGCTTCGCGAAGGTGCCCTTGAACAGAATTACGATGATCGACTGCCAGAAATGGTTTGCCAAGCGGCGACTCATGATCAGCGCCCAACGCATGAACAACGAAGTCGGATTGCTGCGCGACATCATGGAGTTCGCCCGTGACAACGGGTGGATGATGCACGACCCAGCGGCCAAGCTTGAGCGGTTGAAGCTCCCCCGCCCCAATCCCGACCCGCCAACTACAGACGAGTTCCGACGCCTCGTTGTCACCCTCCGCAATCACCGCGACCGCGATGCTGGCGATCTCGTCGAGCTCATGGCCTATTCGGGCCTGCGGTTGTCGGAGGCTTGCGGGCTGAAGTGGCAAGACGTGGACTTTGACAAAGGCATATTCTACATCGCCGGCAAGGGTCGCGATGAGACCGAACGGGACGTTGTGCCGGTATTCCCCGCCATGCGCGAACTGTTGTTGAAAGTCCGCCAAGCCCGGCAAACGCGAAAGATCGAAGGCATCAAACCAGATGACCGCATTATGCGCGTCAACGGTTGCAGGGATGCACTCAAAACCGCATGCCGCGAGGCCAAGCTGCGCAGGAGTTTTACGCATCACGATATGCGCCGGTACTTCACTACCCGCTGCATGGAACAAGGCGTTCCGATTCGCACCTTGGCGGGCTGGTTGCGTCATAAAGATGGTGGTGCTCTCCTTCTGCGAACCTACGCCGCGCACCAAGACAAACACTCCTTGGAAATGGCAAGTAAGATCAATCTTGCCGTAAAGGTTGAGGCCGACAACGTGGTGCCAATGCGGGCGAAACCGAATGCCTAACAGCCGGCGATGGCCGGGTCATTCTGAGTTCGCCGTCAGTCGCCTGGTTGGCCGCATGGCGAACAGTGCGGCTTGGTTGGCACACCGCTATTCAACAGTCGTTTCTTTCAGAAATCGTTCGATCTCGGGGAGTGGAAATAGCGGTCGCCGCAATGCGCGGCAAGGTCGCAGTAGTCCGCGAGCAACTAGGCGGTCAACCGTGACCGGTGTCACGCCCAAGGCTCTCGCTGTTTCGTGTCGTGTCAGCGCGAGTCGAAATTCCTTATTGTTGGTCTGCATGGCAATCTCCTGTTTTTCCTTACGATCCCTTCCTGTCTCAAAAACCTTTTGCGATGATTACTCCTGCGTGAAGCCATACGAGCAGGGCCGGCGGCGCAGCAAGCGCGGTGCAATGTGGAGCGCAGTTTTCGAGCAATACATTGACAGCGCGCCGCGAGCCGTACAATCGAGATGGCACGTCACGCAAAGTTGATGACTGATAAGGCGCAATCATTCGACCACCGATAGCACAGGAGAGTCGCCTGATTGTGTAGCAAGTACACAAACCGGCTGGAGGACTGCCCGGCAACCATTCCCATAGACGGTGAGTGCAATGATTGCAGTCTGTGAACAGATACTGCGTGGACAGGGCATTGCCGCGACTACGGACTGTGCTTGAATATGCTAACCTGCAAGTGAGCGTCAGATCCCGGCTGTCGGTGGCGAGCAACCCGCAGCCACGGACAGCGTCGCATGATCGATGTGCCTTGACAGCGCAGCAGACGCGGCGAGGCCGACGCGTTTCGAGCGTCGGTCGCGCCGGGTCCGATAGCATTCTGCCGGTGAATGACCGGCAAAGATTCCTCGTGGATGCGTTCACCGCGTCGTCACCCGCTGACCAGTCTGACTGTCATTACTTCGTCCCACCTGACCCGTTGTAATCGTCGGCTGGGTGTTTGACGGAGCAGATTTCTGTCGGCGGCGCGTGCGCGACTTGGTGGCGGCGTCTCCGCCCGTAGTCCAGCGACTCAGGCACTCGCGCAAGCACGCCGGACTCACCGGCACGCCGGCAGCCTTCAACTCCTCTGCCAGTTCGCCAGTCTTCCAGCCTTTGCGGCGCAACGCCAGCAACCGTTCGCGCAGCGGCTCCAGCACATCGGCAGCAGTCTTGCGCTTCCTCGGCGGCTCGCGTTGCGTCAACTGTTCCAGTTTTTTCTCCAACGCCGCGTAATCCAGCTTCGCGGCGATCTGCGTGTAATCCATGCGTGTGCTCATACTGAATTCCTTCCACTTTTCTGCCGTCGGCGATTGGATGATTTCACCGACAACGTTTGACTCGCCATTAAACGTTTGTTCAAGCAGCCTTGGCACTTGGCGGCGAGCAGCCAAGCGCACGGGCCTCCAGCAGCCCGCCACTCGGGCCAGGAGGGGTAAGTGTCCTGCTCATTTTTCCCTTTTCTATGCCACACTTGGCCTGCTCAGTTTGATCGCGCTAGCGAACAATCTATCCACTGTTTCTGGTTATAGTGAGTCGCATGAAACCGGCTAACATCGGTGGCGTTATAGCCCTTGGGTCTCGCGAGCTTGTGTACCACATACACAACACAAGCCGGCTTTCGTGCCAGACTCCAGCGATGACAAACGATGCTTTCATCGCCGCCTATATCACCACACGGACCCTTGGAATGTTGTTCCCATTTCGGAACAACTTTACGGCACGGTTTCGGTAAGCTCCCCGGCTATGTTCAGCGCCATTCCACAAAAGAATCGAGCCGCCGCCACGACGTATTTCGACGAGCACCTGTCGCACAACGATTACTACACCCAGGGCGAAGTCTTGGCGCACGATCAAGGTGGTCATTGGATTGGCATTGGCGCGGAACGGTTGGGTTTGCGGCCAAGCGAGGCTGTCACCCGCGAAGTGTTCCTGCGCCTCTGCGACAATTTGCACCCGATGACCGGCGAACGACTCACTCCGCAGCAATTCCGGGACCGACGGCTCTACTTCGACTTCGTCTGCTCGCCGCCCAAGTCGGTGTCGATTCTGGCGGTCACGATGAATGACCATCGCATCATCGAGGCACACCGAGAGGCCTCAACGATGGCCTTGCGCGAGCTTGAGCAGTTCGCCGCCACACGCATTCGCAAGGCCGGCATTGAGGATCAGGATCGCGCCACCGGCAACCTAGTCGGCGCAGCGTTCCTGCACACGACTTCCCGCGCACTGGACCCGCAACTGCATACGCACTTCGTCCTGTTCAACTGCACCTGGGACAGCACCGAGAAGCGGTGGAAGGCGCTGCAAACCGGCGATATGTTCGGCGCGCTCAACTACGGCACGGCAGTCTACCGCAATGAACTGGCCAAGCGGCTCCACCGGCTGGGCTACCAGACCCAGCGGGCCGCCAATGGGTTCGAGATCGAGGGCGTCGCGCCTGAGTTGATTGACCGGTTCTCGAAACGGTCGCAGCAACGGGACCTGGCCGTGAAACGTCAGGAGGCGAAGCTCGGTCGCAAATTGACCAAGCAGGAGATCGCTCACGTCATCCATCAGTCCCGCCCCAAGAAGCTCAAGGGGGCGTCCGATGATCAGGTGCGCCGACAGCAGCTTGGCGAGATCGGTTTCTTCGAGAAACGGGCGCTGGGCAAAGCGGTCAAAGCGGCCAACGGGCAGTCCAAGGATTTCGCCCACTCGCTCACGATGCGCCAGGCCGTTGATGACGGCATCGCGCACGTTTTCGAGCGGGCTTCGGTCGCGCCGCAACACAAAATTCTGGAAGCCGCTTTGGTCAGCGGCTGCGGCCAACTGGACCTGTTGGCACTTAAGAATGCGCTGGCGGAACGCTCCGAGCTGGTGCGCGTCGGTTCGGAGTTCTCGACGCGCGACATCCTCACCAAGGAGATCTCGTTGATCCGCACCGTCAACGCCGCCATCGACACCGTCGCGCCGATGACCAGCCGGTATGAACTGGCCCCCCATCTCGGCCCGGACCAGCGCAAGGCGTTGGAACACGTTCTCACCAGCCCGGACCGCTTCACAGGGTTTCGTGGCCTGGCCGGCACCGGCAAGAGCACGGTTCTGGTCGAACTGAACCGCATTCTCGTCAACGAAGGTTTCGAGGCCCTGTTCTGCGCTCCGACTGCTGCCGCTGCCGATACGCTACGCAAGGACAAGCTGGAAGCGGTCACGCTCGCCGGGCTGCTGACGGATTGGGCCATGCAGCGAACAGTTTCCGCCCGCAGCGTGATTGTCCTGGATGAAGCCGGGGCGGTTGGCCTCGATGATATGGTGAAACTATTCGACTTGGCCGTTAGTAACGGCGCTCGTGTGGTGCTCTCCGGCGACACCGGCCAACACGCTTCGGTGGCTCGTGGGGATGCGCTCCGCATCCTCGAAGAGTATTCCTCTTACCGCTTCAGCGAACTGACCACCATTCGCCGCCAGAAACCCGCCGCCTTCCGTCAGGTCGTTGAACTGGCTGCCGCCAAGCAGACTGACAAGGCTCTTGCCAAGCTCGTGGAACTTGGCGCGGTCACGGAGGCGGCGACGGATGATGGGCAGCTTTACCAGCGGGCGGCTGAGGCATACCTGTCGGCGACCAAACAAGGCCGGTCCGCATTGCTGGTCTCGCCCACATGGAGTGAGATCGAAGCGGTCACCGAGAAGGTGCGCGAGGTTCTGAAAGTCGAGGGTGTCGTCAGCCAGGATGAGCAGACGGTGTACGTTTTCGATTCGCTCTCGTGGACGCAAGCGCAAAAGAGGAATCCGAACCAGTATGAACCGGGTCAACGCCTGCGCTTTGTCAGAAAGACGTGGGACTTTGATCGGGGCGAGACGGTCGAAATCCGAGCCGTTCTCGAAAAGGGACTGCGCGTTCGCCGTCCGGACGGAATGGAAGTGGATTTTATCCCGGCGAGTACTGCTGCCTCGTTCGACGTGGGCGCGTCCCGCGAGTTGAAAATCGCTGCTGGCGATTGGCTATTGTTGCAAGCTAATCACGGCAAAGAGTTCATCAACGGTGAGCGCGTCCAGGTTCGGGAGATCAGCGGTGGCCGTATCAGTCTCACCGATGGCCGCGTGCTACCCGGCACATTCAACACCTTCACCCACGGCTACGCCGTCACCTCGCATTCGTCGCAAAGCAAGACCGTGGATGACGTGCTCCTGGTCGCATCGTCACGGTCCTTCAGCGCGGTGAACCGTGAAGAGTTCTATGTTTCCATTTCTCGCGGGCGCAAGCGCGTTCATGTGTTCACCGATGATGCCGAACTGCTCGCACGTCGCGTGACCGATTCGCGCGAACGCAAGGCCGCCGTCGAACTCCAAGGCCTGCGCGATGACCTGGCCAAACTCGGTTTCCTGCGACAATCGCAGCAAACGCAAAATATCAGCGCACCGGTGTCCACAGTACACCAAGATTTTCGCGCCGTGCGCCCGATGCGTCAGTCGCCGCGAGTGTTCCGCGCCACGCGTTTATCTCCGGTGCAACGGCTCGCCCAAGTGGTCGAGGATGTGCATCGCTGGCTTCGCGAAGAGTCCGACGTTGAGCAAAAGGAAACTGTCACGAGCAAGTTTGAGCAAACCGAGTCCATCCAACAAGCTGAGTCCATAAAACAGGCTGAATCCGTCAAACTGGCTGAGTCTGTCAAACGAACCAGCGGCCTCAAACGATCTCGCACGGTCAAGGAACCTCTGCAGCAAGAGCAGTCCGCCCGCCCCAAGCTGCGTCGGGGCATCACCCCGCCTGGAAGCATCGGCCACTCTCGCGGCATTGGTGTCTGAACATTCAACCCTCAATCACCCCATGCACCCCACCAAAGACGACTGCTATACCACTTCCATCAAGTATTGCGCCTGTATCGAGTTCTATCCCGACGAGGAGCGCCGACATGGCTTCCATACCAGCCAGTTGATTGACTACACCTTGGAACCCAACCCGGACGCCGGTGAGAACAAGAGCGCCCCGCCGCAAAAACTTGCGCTGGCGTTCTCCACCGCTAATGTGGTGATCTTGGGCTGGCGGCTCGGTCGGCTGGCCGATTTGCTCCGTGAAAACAACCTCGCCACAGTCCATGTCCTGTCGAAACGTTATGCCGATCTCGACCGCAGCAGACCCTTCGTCGCCTCCGTCGGCATCACGCTGATCGGCAAGGGCCCGTCGTAGGGTACCGAATGGCTGCCGCCCCCAGGACTCGAACCTAATGATTTTTCAATACCGGCTTGATTGAATTTACGTCCGGCCCACACATACGCCCACAAGAATTGGGCGCAGATTGGCACGGATTGTCGCAGGTTCAGCAGTGCGCCAGCCCGATGAGCTTCAACCAGCCCTTGATCGGAAAGATCGACGTCCGTCCATCCCGTGAAGCGATTCTCTCGATTCCACACACTCTCGCCGTGGCGCAGTAAAACCAATCTTGTTCTAGTTTCGTCGTATGCGGTCGTATTCATGGCCAATTCAGCGTACGAGCATGTCGAAATGTGTCGGATCAAATCGGCGCTGCACAACGTTCCGGTGACCCTTGCTACGGGATTGCGCCTGAACCCGAACTCCCAATTTGGCGTCTGTGGCTCCGTCGCTGGCGGTTACCGCGATGCGCTCTTGATCACCCGGATCGACCCACTGGGCCGCAAGCAATTTTCTGGGATGGGTGAAACACGCTTGCGCGATGGAGGTGCCCCAAGGGCAATCTTTGAGCAGTCGGACCGCCGCTTCGTCGTCGGTTGTCTTCAGAACGATACATCCCGTGTCACGATTCGAAGGCGACGCGTAGGAGCATAAGATTTTTATCCCCGCCTCCTGAAGATAAATGCCGATTCTAGCGGCAAACCCAAGCCCGTACCGCGATCGGATCAGCACGCTGGGCTGGGGATTGTATTCGAGGCCTGCCTCATCCAGAACCTGCTGAAGCTTCGTTTCGTCGAGCGTGACGAGAAGGACCACAGCCCGGCTCTCGTTGTCGTAAGGGCGGCACGCGAGCACGTTGGTCTCATGGATCGCAAAACTCCGGGACAGCTCGCGAATATCGTCGTTCTCGCGTCCGTTACGCACGGCAACGTCGATCAACTCACTGGGTTGCACGTCAGCATCGATCTGCTTGGCCGTGATTGACATGGGATTCTCCTTTCGTTGTTGGACGAAGTCAAGATCGCGATTTTCTTCGCGATTACAGTCGGCAGGCTGTGGGGGATCCATGGCAGTGGTGGTATTTATCGTGAGTCACAGGTCTGATACAAGGCGGCGAAGTGCTCCAGATACAGGGCGGCGAGCTGTTCCAAAAGGTCTGCAGGCAGAGACAGCGGTCTTCGGGTTTCGGGATTAAAAAGGCGGATCTTTAAGTAACGAGGATGCGCGATCACGATGGTCTCCGACTCGTAACCCATCTCCAAGTGGTGATACCCTTCAGAGTCAGCGGGGCTGAAAGAGAATTTCTCATCGGGAGGCTCAAACAGCGAAAGTCCGCATTTCTCTGCAATTGACTTAGCGATCGCTTCCTTCGCAGGTACTATCCAGCCCCTCTCAGGGTACCACCTGACCAAGTGTTGAGGCGGAACACTGAAGGTCGCGCACCCTTGGCAGAGAGACACAAATGTAAAGCCGTCTTCAGACGGCAGGTCTTCCATGCGCAAAAGGCGTGTCAACTCGTCGTCATTGAGACCATCTCCCACGGTTGTGCGGAGAGAAACGATTCTCTCCAGGAGGTTGGGGGCGGTCGGATCAATCATGGGGAACCTCCACTTCGTGCGCTACGGCTATTTCGCTGAATGACGTATGGCCGGGCGGTTCTCATCGCGAGTTTCACATCCGATACAGGGTAGCCAATTGCTCCAGGATATCTGGAGGCAGCGAAAGCCGCCTTTTGGTCCAGGCGTCAAACAGGCGAACCTTCAAGTACCGTGGGTGCGCGATCACGACGACTTGTCCCTGACGACTCATCTCCAAGTGGTGATGAACCCCAGGCGCCAGGAGCCGTTCGTCAGGAGGTTCCCCCAGGGAATACCCGCATTTCTGCGCAATTGCCTTGGCAAGAGCCTCCTTCTTCAGCGCGATCCGGCCGCTTTCGGGATACCAATTCGCTGGGTCTTGAGTCGGGACTGTGAACGTCGCCCAGCCGTCGCACAGGGCGACAAAGGTGAACTCGGCTTCGGACGGCAAGGCGTCTTGGCGCATCAGGAGTGTCAGTTCCTCATCATTGAGTCCGTCCCCCATGGTTGCGCGCACGGAACTGATTCTTTCCAAGAGGTTGAGAGCAGTGGCGTCAGTCATGATCTCGCGGTTCTCCAATTGACCTTGAGTTTGTCGCTAAGCATTCCGTTCCTTGTTTGTCCAACGCGGTCTTGAACTGGCAAATGGTGTCGACCACCAAATCAAAGCCGACGGCGGTGTTAAGCATCAGGTGAAACAGCTGCCGGGCCTGCCACTCGACGCCATAATAATGTTTCAGGAATGCGGCATGGTCACGGCTGGCCATGTCCAGCCGACGGTTGGCTTCTAGCTCATCATGCACACGGGCGTGTACGCGCTGGATTTTGAATGAGCGCGGGGCAAATAAGAACACGTTCAACGTATCCGCACGATCGCGGAGATACCAGGGCGCACCACGGCCCATCAATACGCAATTTCCCATGGAAGCAGCCGCCGTGATGACGGACTGCATCAGTTCCTTGGCGCGGTCAGCATCGAAGGCATCCAAATTCTCGATTGGCACTGTGGTTTCAAAGCCTCCCAGCCAGAAGACCTTGGCCAACCGGTACAGAAGAGGGTCCAGATGTTCATCACAACGTTGCGCATCACTTCGCTCGACCTGCGCCAATTTGGCAATTTCGTCGGTCAAAGATTGGTCGAGCAATCTCCAACCGAGTCGCGCCGCTAGTCGGTCGGCAATCACCGAGCCGCCGGCACCGTATTCGCGCTCGACCGCGATGATTTTGATCCGAGGTTCGCCCAGAATGGAATTACGAGTTACGGTGTTCATGTTCTTTACTTTCCTCCGGAGGGAAGGCGGTGAAATCCCCGTCGGGAGACGCCGACTGCAATCGGGCAAGAATCGCTTCCGTGCTGGCCGTGCCGACAATTCTCGCTCGCTCCGAGCCTTTAATGAAGTACAGTAAGGTCGGGATGAATTGAATGTCGTACCACAGGCCGAGGTCGAAATTGTCGTCCGCATTGACCTTGACGACCTTCACGCGGCCCTCGCAGCGAGCGGCGACTTTGTCCAGTGTGGGTCCGAGCACCCTGCAGGGCTGGCTCCAACCCGCCCAGAAGCTCACCAAGACAGGCTGCTGGGATTTCAAAACTTCCGCTTCGAACTCCGGCTGGTTGATTTCTGGGATTGGTTTCATTCCGTTGGTTGTCATAAAGCTCCCCAAGACATCTTGTTCATCCAATTTTCTTGGTTCGCATGTCTTGAAGGATTGTCCGAAACAAACCGTGAACCTGTTCAAATAATTCAAGTTTGCCGGATCGAGCCAGCGTGACAGCCGCAAGCAAATCCTTCTCCGATTGGCTCCCCACGAGTTCTGTGCACATCTCGATCTGCGCAGCCGATTTCAGTAGGATGCTTTGCCAATCAGACTTGACCGCTGGAGCCGGAGTGTCCTCTTCGGCGAGCTTCAGCCAGGTTTCCAACCTTTCTTTCAACTGTTTGGCTTTCATTGCTATCCTCTCATCTTGAGGATTTCCGACCTATTGAACCTTCCCAGCGACCTGAACTTCTGTAGTTCGCGTTCCCGTACCGTTTTCATGTGCTTCATTACCTAATCACATCTCATGCCAGCGGGCCTTTTGTCTCGTAACACATTACTGCGCAATGTAATACCACTGTTGGTTACGATTCTGAATTGGGTCTGAAGTACGAACGTTCGGATATCCGACCTTTTTGTGGTTGAAACCGCGCCTCCTCTTGGGTTATTGAGAGCCTATGGACGCAACGAGTGACAGCCGGTTTGACCCGAATCTTACCAGATTCGCAACGAAGTGGTTGCTGGACATTGCGCGGGCTCAAACCCTGAAAAGCGTCATGGAGAAACTGCTTAACGCCGGTATGGCGCGGCCAAGCATTGCGCACATGGAAATCTGGTTGATTGAGAAGGGCGATATTTGTTCGCGTTGCCCACAGAGGGCCGAGTGTCCCGACCAGATGCGTTGTCTGCATCTCGTTGCCTGGAGAAGCAAGCCTCTTTCCATTCTCAGGGAAGGTGATTCAGTCCCTTATAATTCTGATACGAGAATACCACTGGGCGTTGGCGTTATCGGGAGAATGGCTACGACCGGACAGCCGATCGTCCTGCAAGATTTGGATCGGGGACCGAGCGAATTGTCGCGGCTGGATTGGTTGCGGCGGGAACAAATTCGTGGATTCGCGGGCACGCCGATTTCGTTCCAAGGCGAAATTCTGGGTGTGATTGCCTCGTTCGACCGTGAGAATATCACGGAGGAAACGCGGGTCTGGCGGCAAATCTTTACCGATCACGTGGGCGGCGTCTTCGCGAACGCGCGTGCATTCGAGGAGATCCGCCGCCTGAAGGCGCAACTCGAGATGCACAACGCTTATTTGCAGGAAGAGGTGGTGGAGGCCAAAGCGTTCGGGGAACTGGTCGGCCAAAGCGCGGCGCTCCGGCACATCGTCAGCCAAATTGATTTGGTGGCTCCGACGGATGCGTCGGTGCTCATTCTTGGCGCGACCGGCACGGGCAAGGAACTAATTGCGCGCGAAATCCACCGGCGAAGTCGGCGCAAAGACAAGCCGATGGTACGTGTCAACTGCGCTTCCATTCCCAAGGACTTGTATGAAAGCGAGTTCTTCGGCCATGTAAAGGGGGCGTTTACCGGCGCGATCAGGGACCGGGCCGGACGCTTTGAGACGGCGGAGGGCGGGACACTGTTTCTCGACGAGATCGGAGAAGTTCCGATGGAGTTACAGGGCAAGCTGTTGCGCGTTTTGCAGGAGAAATGTTACGAGCGGGTAGGCGAAGACCGGACGCGACATGCGGATGTGCGCATCATCGCGGCCAGCAACCGCGATTTGAAGGAAGAAGTCGCTGCGGGGCGCTTCCGTGAGGATCTCTATTACCGCCTGAGTGTGTTTCCAATGCAAGTGGCCTCCCTCAAGGAGCGCGAGGATGACATTCCGCTCCTTGCGAAACACTTCGTCGAAACGTCCGTGAAGGAATTGGGCTGTCCCAAACCACGACTGACACGGGCGGGTGTACTCAAACTCCAGAGCTACGATTGGCCCGGAAATGTTCGGGAGCTGCGCAATGTGATCGAACGTGCGGTCATCTTGGCTCGGGACGGTCCTCTCAACTTCGATTTGCCGGTGACGGCAGCTTCCAGTTCATCTTCGCTTGGATTGAAGCCGCTCCCCGGAAACAAGACAGCTCCCGAGTTCCTCACGGACATTGAAATGCAGCACCTTGAACGTGAGAATCTGCTTGTGGTCCTTCAGAAGACCGGTTGGAAGATTAAGGGGCGCGACGGCGCCGCTGAGCTGATCGGTCTGAAGCCCACCACGCTGCTTACGCGGATGAAAGCGATGGGCATCAAACGCCCCGTCAAGTGAGACACAGGATCTGCTCGTAGCCGCGCTCCCTGCCAACGCCGGCGACGCCAACAAGCTAATTCGCGCCGTTATTCCTCCAACATCTTTCGCACGTTCTCGAAGTCGGCCTTGAGTTCGTTGATCATCTGACCACGTCCGATATTGTGTTTCATGCCGCTCATCTCGCCGGCCACCTGATCGGTGAAACACCGGTTGCCGTACAGAGCGATAACGGTTCCGCCTTCCTCAACCCCACCGGCAATTGTCTGGCTCGAATTGTAGGACGCTCCCAAATAAATCTGACGTTCCATCATCAAAGCGTGATGTGCGTCCTGCTGGTACATCCTGTGAGCGAGAATGAAAACCGGGCGGTTCTCGACGCGCTGCTTGAACCACCAATACTCGTGTTCCATCCCTTCCTGCGACGCGGACGGATAACCGGCCAGGGCCCGATGGAATTCGGGGAACAGTTTTCCGACAAGCGTCTCGTTCACAGCCAACTCCAGTTCCTCGGCTGGCCTAGATTCCCCCTTGCCCCGTGAGTAGGACGCGATGGCTGTCACACTGCCCTTCCGATACGCCGTCAGGCGGTCGGCGAGGATGGCGCGGTATTCGGTGTTGATCGCCTCCAATGCCTGTGGGTCTTTACGCGGGTCGGCCGATTTCAGTCTCGCCTTCAACGCGCGGAAGCGCCCGATTTCGACGTTCGAGAGATTGAACCTCGAGCCGGGTCCGGCATTCAGCACGGCCAGCGCTTCGCTCGCTTCCTCGGCGGTGTAGCCGAGTTTGTCCAACCCGCCATCAGCCTTGCCGAAGGCGAGAACGTCGCGGTTAACTTCGAAGGTTTTGCCTTCGCGAATCGCCCGCATCGTCTTCGCCAGTGGCGCGCGAATCCGCAACACCAGTCCCGCCGCGAGTTCCTTGTCCGAACCTTCGGCGAGTTCTTTCGAAACGATCTCGCCGGCCAACACGCGGTCTTTCGCGCCGGCATCCAAGCCGGCCGCCTTCAACGCTGCCTCTGCGGTCGGGATATCGGCAGCGAAAAGAAGGCGCGTTGCGCAGACGAATCCAAGGATGACGATCGTGCGACCGGAGTTTGTCGTTGTTGTCACAGCATCTGAACTGTCCGCACCAGGTTCATTGCTTCCGACGGGCGTCCCCGTGGCGCCATAGGACCAACCGGATCATAACGGTGCTCCAAATGACGATTTCAACTCTTACCGAACTTGTCCTTCTGCTGACATGCGTCCCACCCGCCACCCAACGCTTTGACCAACTGGACGCTCGCCGTCATCTGTTGCATGCGGAGGTTCATCACCGTTTCCTGATTGCCCAACAGAGTCGTTTGCGCGGTGATCACATTGAGGTAGCTGTCCATGCCGGATTGGTAGCGGTCCTTCGCCAGCGTCAGGTAGTGCCGCGACGATTCGACAGCGGCATTCTGCTGTTGAAGTTCCTGTGACAAGATTCGCAGCGTCGATAGATTGTCTTCGACTTCTTGAAAAGCGATGAGCACGGTCTGACGGTAGTTCGCGACGGCACCCTCGTAGATCGCCCGGGCTTGTTCGGTGACGGCTTGGCGTTTTCCAGCATCAAACAGTGTTTGCGCCACCGACGCACCCACTGACCAAACAAAGTCTGGTCCCGAGATAAGTTTCCCCAGCGACGTGCTCTGGTACCCTGCCGAGCCGCTCAACGTAATCGTCGGGAAATAGGCCGCGCGCGCCACGCCGATTTGCGCGTTCGCCTCCGCGACGCGGCGTTCGGTGGCGGCGATGTCGGGACGGCGTTCGAGCAGTTGCGACGGAACTCCAACGGGGATTGCGATGGGTTCCGCGGTCAGCGGATTTGTTGCAATGGAAAATGTGGAGGCCGGCTTCCCAAGGAGCGTCGCGATGGCGTGTTCGAGCTGCGTGCGCTGGATGCCAAGGTCGGTGGCCTGCGCGCGCGCGATGTCGAGTTGCGTTTCCGCCTGCGCGACGTCCTGGCCGGACGCGAGGCCCGTCTTCTGCTGAACTTGTGTCAGCCTCAGCGACTCCTGATACGCGAGCACCGCCGCGTCCACAATCTGCTTTTGCGCATCCAGCACGCGAAGCTGGAAATAATCCACGGCCACCTCCGCCTGAACGGTCAGCCGCACGTTTTCGAGATCGGCAAGCGTGGCTTGCGCTTCCAACGAGCTGGCCTGCACCGTGTTGCGAATGCGGCCCCAGAAATCCAATTCCCAGGAAGCGTCAAACGGCAGCGCGTATTCGGTGACCCTGAAAGGGGTCGGCGACGAACTGGATGAAGGCGCTACGAATTGCAGTTGTGATCTCGTGACAGCAGGACTGGCGGTCACTGTGGGGAAATACTGCGACCGGTTTTGTTTTACCACGGCTCGCGCCGCGAGGAAATTGGCGAGCGCCGCAGCGACGGTCTGGTTGGAAACAACCACCTGGTTTTCGAGCGCGTTCAACTCGGGCTCATGGAACATTTCCCACCACTTGCCACGAATCGTGTCGTCCTTTGGCTCCGCTGTTTTCCAGCCTTCAGCTTCTTGGAATTGCTCCGGAGCCGGTTCCTTGAAGGCTGCGGGCGTTTGGACTGCCGGCGTGGCATACTTCGGCGCAAAACTGCATCCGCCGAACAGAACCAGGCATGCTAGTGCAACGACCGTCATGCTGGTTTCCGTGTTGGCCAGTGAGATTATGGTTTTCATTAACCGGCTCATTGTATGGCCGTCTTGCCTCGTAAAGCGTAACTTGAACATCGTGCCAGCACCGCTACCCCCGGAAGATGTCGAAGGGCTCGATCTTGAGGACCTTGCGTACCCCGACATAGCTTGATATCCCGGCGATCAGTACGACCATGGTGAAGGCCAGTCCCAGGTTTCCGAATGTGATTATCGCCGCGTAGCTGGGCAGACGGGCTCGCGCGAGCGAGATCATCAGCGTCACCAGACCGACACCCAGGCCATAGCCGGTCAGCGCCGTAAAGGTCGCCATGAACAGGATCATGTGGACCAACTCGCGCCCCTTGGCGCCGATGGCCTTCAGCGCGCCAAATTTCTCCAGGTTCTCGAGGATGAACGTGTAAAAGGTCTGGCCCGAGATCGACAGTCCAATAACAAAGCTGATCACGGTCATCAACAGGATGTTGGTACCAACACCGGTCTGGTAGACGTAGTAGTCGGAGATGCGCTTGTTGAATTCATCCCTGGTCAGGGCCACGTAGCCGAGCCTGGCGACCTGCCGTTTGATACCGGCCACGGCCGCCTCGCTCTTCGGTTGCACCAGCACATAGGACATCGTGAACCGCATCGACGGGATGTATTCGATCGCGCGGTTGTAGGTTGTATACAGCGTCGGTACGCCATTCAGTCCGTTCACGGCGACGCGGGCGATGCCCACCACCGTACCGCGATGGTCATTGAGTTCAAACGAGGTGCCGATCTTCGGGTTCTCCAGCTTCGAGAATTCCGCATCGTCGACCACGAGAAACGTGTTGTCGGCATAAATGTCCTGAATATTGCCCTGTTCGAGTTCGGGACGGCCAAACAGGCTGTGGTCGTCCAGACCGACGACATTGACCGATTGATAGGTGCCGCTATGGAGCTTGACCAGCGTGCCACCGACAAACAGCGGCACCGCGAAGCTGACCCCGTCCATGCTGCGTGCGGCGTCCAGCACGTAATCGGGCAGAGGGATCGCACTGGTGGGAGTATTGACCGCCGGGTCCATGATCCACATCGCGGCGCCGACATTGGTGACCGTCGAACAGGCACGGTTGAGGATGCCGGCGAACATCGCGGTCATTTCCAACATCAGGAACACGGCGAAGGTGATCCCGATCAACAGCGCGGAGAATTTGGTTTTGTCACTCACCAGCAGCTTGAATCCGATTCGCAGGATGCCATTGTACTTCATGGCGACTCGCTTTTGCCCGCCGGGTATTGCTCGTTCCACCAGCCCGTGCCGCCCCCCGGCATTGCCAGAATCACAGTCAGGCCTCCGCCTTGCTGGACTGATGATCGAACATTGTTCATCGCATTCACTCTGACTTGTGTCGGGTCGGGCGGCGCGCTATTGCCGCCCGATGTAGACATCCACCATCTGGCCCGGATAAACCGGGGCGTCCTTTTTCTCGAACCGAAAAATCACCGGCAGCACCCGCAGGTCTACCTGCTCCTGGCGCTCATTCGATAGCTCGATCTTGGGCGAAACATACGGCTGCACCCGGACGAACTGCAGCGGCACCTTGATGTCGGTCCCGGTGATCTGCATTTGCGCGCGAATATGCGCAGGCGATGGCAGCCGTGAGACCAGAATCTCGTCGACATAGCAGCGCACGGCCATGTATTTTTGAGGTGCTCCCATCACCACGAGCGGGTCGAATAACTCCGTGTAGGTATTATAGGCGCCCTGTGACGACACATAGCTGCCAGCCGTTGTGTTGACGGCCAGCACGACTCCGTCGACCGGCGCTTTGACCGAGTAATATTGCAGCAGCGCGTTCGCGGCCGTCAGCGCGGCTGCCGCTTGAGTGACCGCGTCTTTCGCCGTATCCAGCACGTCCTTGCTGATCGATTCCGGATCGATGTCGTAAGAGGCGCGGCGCTTGTCGTACTGGTCGCGGGCCGCTTTCAGGTTGGATTCGGCCAACTCCACGGCGGCTCTCTGCACGGAATCTTCGATGGTGAACAACGGCGTGCCGGCCGATACCTCTTGGCCCTCGCGCACCAGCACCTCGGTGATCGGGCCGGAGACTTCCGGAAAGATATTGATGTTTTCACCGCTCGACTGGTCGCTCTCGATAATGCCATTGGCATAGATGGCCGACTCGTAAGGGCTACTGACCGGCGTAAACACGGGAGGCTGGGCCTTCCTCCTAATCCCAAAGATGTGCGCGGCGACCAGTCCGGCCAGGATGCCGATTATCGAGAGGGCAAAGATGATCTTGTTTCTGACGTCACGCTTGGACTGGGTTAGTTTGGCTTCGGGCTTTGGCTCGTCTGTCTTCATTCGGTCCCCTTGTCCGACGTGGAGAGGTGTCCATCTTCCATATGGAGGATCCGGTCCGCATACTCGTTGATGCGCGCATCATGGGTGACGATCAGAATGCAGCGGCTTTCATTGAGAATCTTCTCTTTTACGAAGGCGATGATCATCCTCCCGGTGTCCCCATCCAGGGAGGCGGTCGGCTCGTCGAGAATCAGGATCTCGGGACTGCTGACGATGGCGCGCGCGATGGCCACGCGCTGTTGCTCGCCGCCGGAGAGCTTCACGGGCAGCATCTCACCCCGGTCTTTCAGACCGACGATCTCAAGCTGTTTGTTTGCCTCGGTGATGGATTCGTCCCAGTCGCGCTTCTTCAGGATCAACGGGATCGCGACATTCTCGGCAGTGGTCAGCCGCGGGAATAGATGGTAGTCTTGAAAGACGAAACCAATTGTGTTCAGACGGAAATCAGCCAACTGGTCATTGTCCAGAGTCCAGATATCGGCCCCTTTGACGGTCACCTTGCCGGCGTTGGGACGCAGGATACCGGAGATCATGCTGAGCAGCGTGGTCTTGCCGCTGCCGGAGGGGCCGACGATGAACAGCATCTCGCCAAAGTGAGCGATCAGCCCGACACGATTCACGGCAGTCATCTTCGCATCGCCTTCGCCAAACCATTTTGTCAGATCGGTTGCGACAATGGCCCGATTTTCAGATGGTTGTACCCTGTCGGAGCTTATCGGCATATTTGTCGAATCCCTTCGGAAAACCGGTCCTCCTGTTTTTGGCCGCGCCAGTGTATTAGCGAAGGTCGGCAGAAGGACGGCGCTATCCGTGCCTCTCCCACCGAAACCCACGAACGTTGTTTCTTCATCGTGACATCAAGCGTAACGCATTGATCCGGTTGAGGCTGCATTTAATTTGGCATTCCGATCTCGAGGATTCGCCACTCGGCCCAATCCAGCGGGTCCTCGCCCAAATAGGTGTGAACGCAGGCGAGCACGCGTTGTGGATTACCCATCGCCTTCATCGGAATGCGCAGGGTCAACTCCCGGTCGTGACGCCGGAATTCCACGGTATCTTCCGGTAACTTGTGCACCTGATCCAGGACTTCATGCCTCAGCTTGCCGATGTTGATTCGTAGTTTGGGCATCTGCTCAAATGGCCGGCTGTCGCGATAGCCAAAAGCAAAGATGGAAGCCGATACAGGACCTGCCAAGGGTTTCGACAAACGCACGGTCATTACCAAGTCGTCCGCTTCCCGCCAAGTGTGCACCTGCTCGATTCCCACGAACTTGGCTTGCTCCTCCTCGGTCAATTGTTCCAAGAGTTGTGGAGCCCGTTGGTGGCTGCCTGCGAGAAACTGGTTCTCCGTTTGAACGGTGGGAACGACCACCGGCGGGAAATCCCCAAACAATTCATTTGACCGTACAAAGGACAACAAGTAGTTCTCGCTCGAATCCACCTGACTACGATGCGCCCGTAACGCGGCCTCCTTAACATGAACTTGGGGTGGCGATAACGGCACGACACCCCAATTGACCAAGGTATCCAATCGCGCGGGAGGCAGGATGGGCAGCGTCGGGTGCAGGCCTTCCGGCACCGGCCAGTGTGCGAAATGGACGAGATAGGGATAAACTTCCGGCCGCATCTCAGATGCGAGGTTCCACAGCGCCACGCGCGTGAACAGGTACAATGCCTGGTGGTCGACATTGTGGTCTGAGGGATGCGAAACAAACACTTTTGTCGGTTTGAATTCGTGCAGCTTCGCTTCCAGATCGCGCACGATCTCCTCCCCCTTGTACGGCGCACCAGGACGAAACGCGTCCTCATACGGCACGTTGGTGACTTTGGTCAGCATGCTCTCGAACGAAGGCCGGTCCGCCCAGTGCCGGTACCAAATGGTCAGCGTGCCGAAATCCGGATAGCCCAGAAACACCAGTTGATTCGTATCCACCCCGAGGATTTTGGCGGCGGCCAAGGCCTCATGATGGCGCACCTCGCCCATCCGCCGAACCTCTTCTGGTATCAACACGGGCCGTTTGCGATACAGGAAGAACGCCCATTCGTTGTTATCGCCATAGGTGAGCCAGACGATCCGCACCGGCAGCTTCATGGCGACCGCCTGCTGGATGATGCCACCGCAGCCGAGCGTTTCGTCATCCGGGTGTGGCGCGAACACCATAATCCGATCATCTGGTGTGAGCGTTGGGCTGGATGGCAACGACGCCTTGACCGGCGACTGGCTTTGAGCCATTGCGCCAGGTCCGAAGGTTTTTAGACCTTCGGAGCAAGCCCCACCCAGCACGCAGGAAACCGCAATGAGAGTAATTCGTAAGACCCTCGACCGGTATGGCAAGCGGCGATGAGTCAGCGGATCCTCGCCTTCTGCACCACCGGGGAGGGTCCTGTTCACATCCCTCCTCTGTCGCACCGCAGATGATATGTCAATTCCATTCCGATTTTCCAGCCTTTCGCTGGTGGGATGTCCCACCAAGTACGCATTACACAATCTGACACGCCTCTTCAAAGCTGAGACGCGGGCTGCGCGGATGGAGCTTGGCCGCATCGCCGTGACCGAGGTTGCACAGGAAGTTTGATTTGACCGTCGTCCCCCCAAAGAACATCGCGTCCACCTTCGCGTTATCGAAACCGGACATCGGCCCGCAATCCAGACCGAGCGAGCGGGCCGCCAGTATGAAGTAGCCGGCCTGCAGCGACCCATTCCGCAGCGCCATGTACTCCAGCACGTTCTCCGGCAAATCCTTGAACCAGGCCTTGGCGTCCACATGCGGGAACAGTTCGGGCAGTTTCTCATAGAAATGGACGTCCATGCCGATGATGGCGGTGACCGGTGCGGTCATAGTCTTGTCCACGTTGCCCGTGGACAGGGCAGGCTTTAGCCGGTCCTTTGCGGCCTTCGACTTGACGAATACCACCCGCATCGGGCACATGTTGGCGGACGTGGGCCCCATCTTGGCGAGGTCGTAGACCTGTGCAAGCAGCGCGTCGTCAACAGGCTTGTCCAGCCAGACGCTGTGTGTTCGTGCCTCACGGAAGATTACGTTCAGACTCTCGTCGCTTAATTTGAACATGTGGACTCTCCTTTAGTTGACATTTCCCATATGGCTTATGCCCGCGACCAGCGCGGGACGTTGAAGTTGTTCGGGACGAATACCCTTAACGAAAGGGTGTGTCCTAATCTCGGCAACGAGTCGTTGCGCTGAATCGTCCACAGTCTCGCTGGAGGCTGCATCCGACCTCATTCCGAGTTCATCACCAAGTTCTTTAACCAAGAGCCGCATCGTTTCTAGGTTCATCGCGCACACTGCGTTTTCCTTTGCGGTCTCAATTCTGTGGGCAGTCGGCCCATCACACCCTCGGGCCAGCATCCCTGATTTCTATCTGCACGTCGTGGGCGTACTCTTTGAAGTTCTTTCCAAACCTGCGTGCCAGCAGGTCACGCGCTTTCGGGTGGTCGTATGCCGCGGGGTCCTTCCATGTCTTGCGCGGCCCGAAAACTCCTTCCATCATTTCACATTTCAACCGTTGCACCCAGCGCCACGCCAACAGCGCGGTCGGAACCCAAGTCGCCAGCCCGCGCCGGTGCCGCGCCGCCAGTAGACCGGCTACCGCGCCGCCGGCAATGAGCCACGGGCTGCTACCCGCTCGAATGCTTGTGCGTGCTGATTCGAGCCGGAGACGCAGACTGGCGCACTCCAACTCGATGAGACCGCGATGCAAACCGCCCTCCAGGACAACAAGCAGTTTGCGTTCTGCCAGGCCGTTCAGTCCTTTCGCAAACATTCGCTGTCCTTTCTGAATTCGGCAATCGTCTCGGCAAACGGCGGCGGGCCGCTTTTGATCTGCCGGCGAAGCCTCATGAAGATCCCTGCCGCTCCAGCCAGTGCCGCCACCGCCAGCACAATCAACCCAGCATAACCGGCCGCAGTCCACACCCACACGGCCAGCGCGCCTATGCCAACCAGCAGCCCGACCGCGCCCAAAGTCATGGCGATGCCGAGCCACACGAGCAGGTTGAGAAACCGGAGCTTCTCTTCCTGCAGCTCAACGGCGAACAGCTCGAATCGGCTGCGAATCAGCCCCAGCAACGACTCGCCGGTGCGGCGAAGTGATTCAAACCAGCCGTCGGTATGGGTCGTGGATTCGCTCATGATGTCTACTTTCGTGTGACGAGTACTCCGATCAACAAGCCGACTACGAAGGCCACACCGATGGATTCGTAGGGATGATCGCGGATGACCGTGTCTGCTTTCTTTGCCGCGGCTTTCGCCGTCGCGATGTTCTGTTCCTGCGCGTCCTGGCAGGTGGTCTTGGCTCGTTCCAGAGCCACTCCGAGACGCGCCCGCGCCTCTTTCGCTTTCTCGCTCGCGTCACCCGCCGTGGCCTTCAACAGGTCCTCGGCGTCGCGAGCGAGCGTTTTCAAGTCTGTCACCATGCGCTCCCGTGCTATGGTGTTGTGCGCTCTTTCGTTGGCTTCTTGGTTTGTTTCCATAGTTCAGTCCTTTCTTCGGTTTAATCCGATCCCAGTCTGTCTCATCATAAGAACCTTCCACCGGTTGAGGCCGTAGGAGGTCTGTCGCGCAATCCGGAGCGACCACTACGGAAACGGCATTGCAGTTAGCTCATCTTGCGCCTCATCGAGGGCGACTTCACCTCGCTGGCCACATGCCGTGCGTAGTTGATCAGCCTGGCTTGCCCGCCGGACTTCCAACCGCTGGCGGATCGCCTTGGAGCCGCTGCAGTAATCCTTCCAACACCACGTGACGCCGCTTTAGGGTTTCACGGTAGTTAGGCTCCTTCGTGTGATGGATCTCGACCTGGACTTCCTCGTACTCCTCTTGAACGAGCTCAAGCAATTCCATTTTCTCCTCTTTATTCAATACCAGTTGCACGCTGCACCTCCTCAATGAATTCGATACTTTCAATTTGTCTTGCCTTGTGAAGCAGGCTCGTAGTGGATGCCATAAGCTGCGACCACCGCTTTCGGGTCTGACGTTGATTAGCCTCGATTCAATGTTGGTTTCATGGTTGGTGTTATTCCGTTTGTTGCTTTTTACGATGCGTTCAGCGACCTTGCTGCAGTTCGGCGGGTTCTCGCCGCTAGGCGTTTGCCGCGCGGCGTGCGGCCAGGGAAATCGTCAATCGGGCAAACCCGCTGAAGAGCATACTGATGCCCACCAACGAGCCGATAGCCCATAGACTACTCGATGGCCATGTCCGCCATATCATGATTGCGAGAATGAGGGTGACAATCCCATCCACCAATAGCCACCCCGAACCGGGCAACGGGCGGAGACGGTATGACAGAATGAACTCCAGGATCGATTCCAACAACAGGTACGCAGCCAGCACGAGCGTCAAGGACGCGAGACCCGCCACGGGATTTAGCAATACGTAGCCGCCTGTGACGATGTAGAGGATGCCCAGAAGCATTCCCCACAAGAGTCCGCCGCTACTGCGTGTGTCCCAGCCGTACACCAGATGGGCGGCACCGCTAAATACCATTAGCCAACCAACCAATATTGTTACAGCGATACCGGAGGCTGGCGGCACAATGATCGCCAGAATACTGGCCACGATCATTAGCACACTCAGCATGACCGACCATCCCGCCGCTTTCTTCACGATTGCAGCAGGGTTTGAAGCTATTGTAGCACTCATTATTACCTCCTCAGGTCCGTCGAGGACCTACGTTGTTTGTTTCATTCCTACGTGGAAAACTGAAACGACCAGCCTTTCCCAGCCTCTCACATCTTGTGCAGGTCAAGCGCCAGCGCGACCCAGGCCCAGCCGTAAAACACCAGATCGATTCCGACGAAAAGGCCGATCGTCCACAGGCCTGAGACCGGCCATTGCGCCAGGACGAGAACCCCCAGCACACAGGTGATGATTCCGTTCACCGCGTGCCAACCCCAGCCCGGCAAGTGAATCACCAGCGAGCTGACCAGTTCAAACAGCCCGGACATCAGGAAGAACAGGGCCATGAAAAGGGTCACAACCTCGGCGCTGATCACCGGCCTCCTCACAAGCAGTGCGCCGGTTACGCCGAAGAGAACCGCCCCCAGCAAGTGCTGGAAGAAGCCTGCCCAGTGACCGACGAGGAAAGCCTGCAGAGTCTCGATACCGGCCGCCATCAACAGCAACCACCCGAAGAACGACATCGAAACTACCGTGGCTTTCACGGACCGAGTAACGGCGGCGATCCCCAACAGCACCAATCCGATGCCGAGCGCCAGGAACCACCCCCAGTTTTGAATCATTTCGGGCGGAATTCCGACCATCAGAACATCAATCTGGTTCATTGCAATGTCTCCTTTGATTCATGTTTAGCAATCGCAGCTCAAACGAAGCGCTTCACAATGCCAGCGCTTCCTTGGTGAGTTCCCAAGCTTGGTGCAGCTTGCCGCTGCGCCGCTTGTGCTCGGACTGGACCTCGGCGATACGCGCCTCCAACTTGGCCTTCGCGTCACCCTGCGCCTTGGCAACCTGCTCCTTCAGGGACTTGACCTTCGCGTCCATCTCGCGCTTCGCCGCTTCCGCCGCCGCCTTGGCCCGGTCCTGCGTGGCTTCCAGCTTGGCCCTGGCCGAGTTGATCTTCGCTTGAAGCTTCGCCTTTGCCTGCTTGTTCGCTCGAGCGTGCTCGGCTTTCAGATCGGCAAGCTCTGCCTTGAGTGCTGTGGCGTCTCTCTCGATCTGGGAGTCCAGCACTTCCGCGCGCGCCCGGCGGAAGACCACGCCGCCCGCGGCCTCCATCCGTGTATCGACCGGCATCACCCACTCCTCATAGACTTCGGCGACCACCGCCACCTTGCCCGGTTGCAAGTGGTGCCCGACCTCGTCCAGAAAATCCCCGCCGACTCCGACTTTCGCGAAGTCGTACAGCACACCCCCGAACGTCCCGGCAGTAGCACCGATTGCGACACCCACGGGCCCACCGAGCAGGCCAATCAAACTCCCGGTGACCAAGCCGACACCCGTCCCGAGCGGGCCCTCGTCAGCCTCCTGTTTGACGGTTACTTTCCCGCCGGCGTCCTTCGCAATCACGGCGCTCGCGTAGAGCGTGATGCTGCCCTCAGCATGCAAATCCTTGAGGGCCCTAGAACCCTCATAGGCCTGCTTCTCGTTATCGAATATTACGACGATCATCTTGTTATCCATGGCTGCTCTCCTTTTTGTTGGTGCGTGCCAGACCGTTGGTCCAATGCGCACTGTTGTTTTTGCCTATCCGTTCTGATATTCGCGGCTTTTGAATTCGAGTTCGGCCAGAAGCCAGTCATCGATTTCATGGCCGGGTGTGCCGCCGCGCGCCAAGAAGATTTCGTAGGCGCGCTGCTGGATTTGTTCCGGCGTGGGCGACTGTGACTTCGGCTTGTCTGGTAGCTTTTGGGTTCGGCGCTTCATGATGCCTTTCGGGTTGACTCCAATTTGGAGAGAATCGCTTCTTTTGTGGCCGTGCCGACAATCTTCGCGCGGACAGCGCCGGAAACGAAATAGAGAAGGGTCGGAATTGATTGCACGTCATACCACAAACTGAGATCGAGACTTGTGTCCGCGTCCACTCGCGCGACCTTCAGGATGCCGGAACACTCGGACGCGATTTCGTCCAGTACCGGCGAAAGGATTGCGCAAGGGTGGCTCCAAGAGGTCAGGAACGCGACCAAGACCGGCTGCTTGGAGTTGAGCACTTCCGAATCGAAATTCGCACTGTCAATCCGAACTGGCTTCGAGTTGTTTTCGCTTACGTTCATGTTCTCGTCTCGCATTTGCTTTCACTCCCCCTATTTGCAGTGGCCGTGCCACCCGATTTCCTGATCCAAAGTTTGTTAATAATCAGCGACTTACGAAAAGTGCGACCGACAGGCATCCAGTTCGATAAATCGGACGTCTGAAAAATCGTCCGGATTGAGTTGGACGTTTCCTCCCTGTTTTGCGAGATTACGGACGTGAAATCCCTCAGCGACAGCCGCATTGATTCAAACGTCGCTGTACGAATGGTGGTTGAGGTCGGCGAAGCTCAGTCACTGAACGAGCTATTCCAGAAAATCGTCGCCGACGGCGGGGAGCGTCCGAATATCGTGTGCGTCCAAGCCTGGCTGATTGAGAAAGGTGATCTCTGCGCCACGTGTCCGTGCAGGTCGGTTTGTCCTGACCAATCCCGCTGCCTGCACTTGGTCGCGGCCAAAGGGCGCTCGCTCTCGGACTCCGGCAAGAAGCGGCCGGGTTTTGAAAATCTCAACGCGCGCATCCCGCTGGGCGTCGGCCCGATTGGAAAATCTGTCCTGGCTGGTCAGGAGAAAGCTTTCTTGGATACCGAGAATCCTCCTGGTCTGGACTGGCTGCGCGACGAAGCGATCCGCGGATACCGGGTCGTGCCGATTTGGTATAAGGGCGAACCGCTGGGCGCAGCCGTTGGCTTCACGCGCGAAGAACGGCCCGAGGAGATCGGCCCGTGGGGACGAATCTTTGCCAACCAGTTGGGCGCGTCCATCGCCCACGCGCGAGCGTTCGACGAGATTAAGAATCTCAAAGCGCAACTCGAACTGCAGAACGCGTATTTGCAGGAAGCCGTCATCGAAGCCAAAGCGTTTGGCGATCTCGTCGGCCAAAGCGCCGCGCTCCGGCACATCGTCAGTCAGATTGATCTGGTCGCGCCCACGGACGCTTCCGTGCTCATTCTCGGCGAGACCGGCACCGGCAAGGAACTGGTCGCCCACGAGATCCACCGGCGGAGCAAGCGCAGAGACGGGCCGCTGGTGCGTGTCAATTGCGCTTCGATTCCACGCGAACTTTTCGAGAGCGAGTTTTTCGGCCACATGCGAGGTTCGTTCACCGGCGCCGTGAAAGACCGGGCCGGCCGCTTCGAAACCGCCGAGGGCGGGACGATCTTCCTGGATGAAGTTGGCGAAATCCCGATGGACATTCAGAACAAGCTCCTGCGCGTGCTCCAGGAAAAACGTTACGAACGCGTGGGCGACGACCGCACGCGCCTCGCAGATGTGCGAATCATTGCGGCCACCAATCGTGATCTGAAGAAAGCGGTCAGCGCCGGCCGGTTCCGCGAGGACCTCTATTACCGGCTGAACGTTTTCCCAATCCAGGTCGCGCCGCTACGAGAACGGTTGGACGACATTCCATCGCTGGCGAAACATTTCGTTGAACTCTCCACACGCGACCTGAAATGCGCCAAACCGCGGCTGACCCGGGCGGGGATCGCGAAACTCCAGAGTTACGATTGGCCAGGAAACGTTCGCGAATTGCGCAACGTGATTGAGCGCGCCGTCATTCTGGCTCGTGGCGGGGCACTGGATTTTGAGTTGCCGATCGCCAACCAGCCCCTACCAACTCCATCAGCGGCCCGGGCCAGTGACGCTCCCGATCCAGAGTTTCTCACCGAAGCCGAACTGCAACGCCGCGAGCGCGACAATCTTTTGCTCGTGCTCCAAAAGGCCAACTGGAAAATCAAAGGCCCAGACGGCGCAGCCGAACTACTCGGCGTGAAGCCCACCACCTTGTTGTCTCGCATGAGCAAGTGGGGACTGAAGAAGCCGGCAGGGTAAACTCCCGGTTGTCACCCGGCGTTGCTCGCGCTGAAACGTAGTGGCTGACCGTTACCGGACTTCGATGGGGGTGCCGACGTTTTGGTTGAACTGCTTGGCGGCGTGGCCGGTGTTGATGGCGATTTCGAGGAAGCCAGTCGAGCCGAAACTGAACTGGAAGGGGGACGGATCGCCGCGAGTTGCACGAGAACCCGCTTGCTTTCTCCCACATCTAGAGTTCCATGCGTCGTGACCTCGAGGAACTCCTTGGCCTGAATGATTCGGATTTGCGTCGGCATCGCTCCTCCAAAGAAGGTCTCACAGAAACAAGTGAAATCCGTTTGCCACTAGCCGTCGTGAGACTCAAGAGGTTTCCCGCCGGCTCTGTCGCTGTGGTAGTGAATATCGCCGCACTATGACGAGCCAAATCCACCGCATGACTTAGCGCGAAGGTGGAAACTTCTGTAGCAATTCTTTGACGGCTTCATTGATCCGGCGCTCGCGTTCTTCCGGTGTTCGCTTCCCAATGAGCCGTGCGGTTGCTGTGCCGCGCCACAAAGCCTGGTTGGTTCGCGCATCCACGATGTCCAGCATCAGGCTGCCTTGCGTGTACTGGCGCGTCTGTCCGGGAGATGCCAACACCCAGGAGATGTTCCCGCTGACCGTGTACTGGTACCCGTACATGGGATACCGTGCCGGTAAAACGGACTCGACAGGCTCCACTCGGTTTTCCAACACGACGTAATACACCAGTGTGAAATCTGGCTGCCCGGTCCCCGCAAGGGTGTACCCTTTCGCCACCAGTTCCTGGTTTGCGGCGCGACGCACCGGTGCGTCAACAAATTGCCAGTCGATTCGAGGATCTGTCCGCTGGTTCTTATCGGGCTCAGCCCAGTTGTACGTTTTTAACGCGGCATAGTCGGCCTTGCGGTCATAATCCGTGGTCACGCGAATGCTCGAGCACGCACCAGTTAGGAACGGCAGTATCGACAACGCCCATATGGTTCGCCTCACCATGATCGCCTCCTGTTCTTGCTGCGCCAACTATAACATCTCGCCACCCGTTTCCCATCCCTAAAACTCCTCGGCGGTTTCCCGCGCTTGCGTGCGGCGATTTTTCCAGCGAAACTTCCGTGCAATGCACTCGCTGGAATCCATCGACCGTTTCTGGCCGTTCTTCGCGACGGGCTTCGACCTGCTCGCGTGCCTGCTCGCTTCGGTTCATGTCCTGCTGAACAAGCGCGATACACGCGCCGCCACGCTATGGATCGGGTGTATCTGGCTGTTGCCACTACTCGGCCCGGTGCTCTACCTTGTGCTCGGCGTCAATCGAATCCGTCGCCGTGCTGTGTCGCTCGGCGTCCACGGCACTTTCCGCCGTCCCGTGCCCGACAACCTCGGCGAACCGGAACACGCGGGCGCGGAGCATCTCCAGCATCTTGCCCGCATCGTCAGCCGCCTAGACGCACAGCCGCTGGTCGCCGGCAATGCCATCGAGCCGCTCGTGAATGGCGACGAGGCGTTTCCCGCCATGCTTACCGCGATTGAATCGGCGAAAGAATCTGTCTCGCTTTGTACGTACATTTTCGACAACGACGCCAGCGGAGGACAATTCGTCGCCGCGCTCGAACGCGCCGTGCGGCGTGGCGTGCCGGTGCGCGTGCTGATCGACGACGCTGGAGCACGCTACTCGTGGCCGCCGATCACAGGCCGATTGCGGCAGGCGAAAATTCCCTGCGCGCGGTTTCTGCCCGCGTCGCTGTTTACGCCGTGGCGCGTGGCAACCATCAATCTGCGTAACCACCGCAAGTCGCTCATCGTGGATGGACAGATCGCGTTCACCGGTGGCATGAACATCCGTCACGGCAACATGATTTCAGAAACGCCGCGCCGCCCGGTCCAGGATTTGCATTTCCGCGTCACCGGCCCGGTCGTCGCAGAATTGCAGGCGGCGTTTGCGAACGACTGGGCGTTCACCACCCGAGAAGTCCTCGACGGCGAAATCTGGTTCCCGAAATTGTCCGAGGCCGGAGAGGCTGTCGCCCGCGTCATCACGGACGGGCCCGACGGCGATTTTGAAAGCTTACAATTGACGCTGCTCGCGGCGCTGGCCGAGGCGCAGACGTCCGTGCAAATTCTCACCCCGTATTTCCTGCCGGACGGCACGCTGATTTCCGCGCTGAACCTCGCCGCCCTGCGCGGCGTGCGCGTGGACGTCGTCCTGCCCGGAAAAAACAACTTGCCGTTCGTGCACTGGGCGTCGCGCGCGATGTGGTGGCAGGTGCTGGAACGAGGCTGCCGCATCTGGCTCACACCGCCGCCGTTCGACCATTCCAAGCTGATGATTGTGGACAGCCACTGGGTGTTGCTCGGGTCGGCAAACTGGGATGCGCGCAGCCTGCGGCTGAATTTTGAAATGAACGTCGAGGGCTACGGACGCCAGTTCGCGCGGAAGATGGAAATGGTCATTGCGAAAAAAATCTCCACCGCTCGCGAAGTCACACTCGCCGAAATGGACGCGCGTCCTTTGACCATCCGGTTGCGCGATGCGGCGGTGCGCTTGTTTTCCCCGTATCTCTGAAATTTCTGCTTGTGGGAAAATTGTATTACCTGAATTATTCCGATGGTCTGACGGCGCAGCGAGGACTCGTTTGCAGGATTCACCTCTAGCTTCATCCGCATGACTCCTCGCCGGACGCGAAAATATAGGTTAGAATTCGATCACGAATGAGAATTCACGCGGTAGCACGAGTGGAGCGCAACGCGCACCGGGCAGGCGAAATCATCGGCGTGCTGGCAAAGTACGGCCTGTCCGACTGGGTCAAGGGCCTGAATTACTCGTGGGTTCAGGATCGAATCAAGAGCATTGACGGCCAGTCCATCCCCGACCTCAAAGTCGAGGAACGCGTGCGCCTGGCATTCACCGAACTCGGCACCACGTTCATCAAGCTCGGCCAAATGCTCAGCACTCGGCCCGACCTCGTCGGCCCTGAGATGGCCCAGGAACTGGCCCAACTGCAAACCGCCACCCCGGCCGATTCGCCCGATACGGTTCGGGCCACCATTGAAGCCGAGTTTGGCAAACCGCTGAGTAACCTGTTTGTGCATTTCAAACATGCGCCATTGGCCTCGGCTTCCATCGCCCAGGTCCATCTGGCCCAGTTGCACTCGGGTGAGCACGTCGTCATCAAAGTCCAGCACGCCGGCATTGCGGACAAGATCATGCCCGACCTCGATATCCTCGCCGGGCTGGCCGAGTTGGCGGAAAAGCATGCTTCCCAGATTCGTCCCTACCAGCCCGTCGCAGTCGTCCGACAGTTCCGCCGCACTCTCCTGCGCGAGTTGGATTTCACCGTCGAACGCCGCAATCTTGGGGAGTTCGCGGAACATTTCGCCCAAGACGACACCGTCCACTTCCCCCGCGCCTACGCGGAGTTCTCGACGCGCCGGGTTCTGACGATGGAACGGCTGGAGGGCATCCTCGGCACCGATTCCAAGGCGCTTGTCGCCTCGGGGGTTGATCTCGATGAATTCGCGCGCCGCGGTGCTAATATGTATCTCCAGATGATCTTCCGCGATGCGTTCTACCATGCCGACCCCCATCCCGGAAACCTGATGCTGCTGACCGGCGGCGTGGTCGGGGTGCTCGACTGCGGGATGACGGGCCGCCTCGATGAAGAATTGGGGGAAGGCCTTGATGAAATGCTCATGGCCATCGTGAACCGCAACGCGGTGGACCTGGGGGACATAATCCTTCGCCTCGGCTCCGCGCCGGCTGGCACGCCCCGTGACCAATTGCGCGCCGACCTCACCGATTTTGTGTCCGACTACGTGGGCCAGTCGATCCAGGAAATGGACCTGGGCGGCGCGTTGAACAGCTTGTTTGAAATCATCCGGCGCTACAACATCACCCTGCCTCCACCCCTCTCGCTGCTGTTGCGCACGCTGGTCGAGTTGGAGGGGACCGCCCAGCGGTTGAGTCCGGAATTCAGCCTTGCCGAAGTGATCCAGCCGTTTTACGCCACGATGGTCCGCAAGCGCTTTTCGGTCCGGGGCTTTCTTGGACGGGTCCAGCACGCTTTCCATGACTGGGAAAGGCTGGCGCAGTCTTTGCCTCGCGACCTGGGCGACGCTCTCAAGCGCATGCGCGAGGGCACCTTCTCCATCCACTTGGAAGTCCGTCATATCGACC